>Ga0228644_1000007_pt1 | contig 232140 bp, 213 predicted proteins | sample 56DmetaG_FD_186020 | JGI IMG/M metagenome (GOLD analysis project Ga0228644, IMG submission 186020) | Seawater microbial communities from Monterey Bay, California, United States - 56D | ecosystem: Environmental > Aquatic > Marine > Coastal | place: USA: California | collected 2016-11-09
TAAAAAAAAGGTTGTACGCAGGGTATAGGGTTTTGCTCAATGATTATAAGGGTTTGTCGAGGTTACAACCTTACAACCTCAACCCAAAGAAAATCGGACTTCCTTATAATTCAAGAAAGCCCGATTGAAAAAGAAATGTTTTTTAGATATCTAATTGTAATATGGGATTCACTGCGTGCATCCCAATAGGAAATCCTGGGCAAGCATAAAAACCCAAATTCTTTCCAAGAATTTTTGTCTTTTTTAGTTCCCAAAAAACTCAAACAAGTTTAAACAAATCGGGATTCACTACGTGCATCCCAATAGGAAATCCTGGGCAAGCATAAAAACCCAAATTCTTTCCAAGAATTTTTGTCTTTTTTAGTTCCCAAAAAACTCAAACAAGTTTGGTTTTTTGGAAACTAAAAAACCCACAAAAAATTTTGTGGGTTTCCTTTTGCGGAGAAAGAGGGATTCGAACCCCCGGACCTGTTACAGTCAACAGTTTTCAAGACTGCCGCATTCGACCACTCTGCCATTTCTCCGAGTGTCTCATCAGATATTCTCTGAATGCGGATGCAAATATAGAAAGCTTTTTCATTTTCTGAAACAAAAAATAGATTATTTTTTGATATTTTTGAATATCGTACATCCATATTCATATCTTTCTAATAATCAAGCACTATCATTAAAATCTATTTTTTAGAAATCGTTACAAAATAGTTTAAATCTAGATTTCTTGAACCGAGTTTAGTATCTTTGTAAAGAAATCTAATTATAGAACTATGTCATTTAATTCTTTTGGAAATTTATTAAAAGTTACAACTTATGGAGAATCTCATGGAACTGCTATAGGAGGAGTTATAGACGGTTTTCCTGCAGGATTAAAGCTCGACTTTGATGCTATCCAAAACGAATTGAATAGACGCAAACCAGGGCAATCAAAAATAGTAACCCAAAGAAAAGAACCTGATACAGTTGAATTTCTCTCTGGAATCTTTGAAGGTAAAACCACTGGAACCTCTATTGGCTTTATAATTAGAAATACAAATCAAAAATCAAAAGATTACAATCACAATACAAATATTTACAGACCTTCTCACGCAGATTTTACCTATGACAAAAAATTTGGTGGTAGAGATTATAGAGGTGGCGGAAGAAGTTCTGCTCGTGAAACAGCAAATTGGGTCGTTGCTGGTGCTCTAGCGAAACAATTAATTGCTAGCATCAACATCAATGCATTTACATCTTCTGTTGGAGATATTTTTCTAGACAAACCTTATCAAGATTTAGATTTTTCCAAAACGGAAAGTAATATTGTACGCTGTCCAGACGAAAGTTCTGCAGAGAAAATGATCACTAAAATAAAAGAAATTAGAAAAGCAGGAGATACGATTGGTGGAACGATTACTTGTGTTGCACAAAATGTACCTGTAGGTCTAGGAGAACCTATTTTTCATAAACTACATGCTCAATTAGGCAATGCAATGTTATCTATCAATGCTGTAAAAGGGTTTGAATTTGGAAGCGGATTTTGTGGTGCAAAAATGAAAGGCTCTGAGCACAATGATATTTTTAATGCAGACGGTTCTACTCAGTCTAATCTGTCTGGTGGAATTCAGGGAGGAATTAGTAATGGAATGGACATTTACTTTAGAGTTGCTTTTAAGCCAGTTGCAACTATCATGAGTTCTCAGCAAACTATCAATTCTGAAAGTGAAATCACAGAAATTACGGGTAAAGGTAGACATGATCCATGTGTGGTTCCCAGAGCTGTGCCTATTATAGAAGCTATGACTGCTTTAGTTTTAGCTGATTATTGGTTGTTGAACAAAACAAGGAAAGTATAATTTATTTTAAACATTATAGAAGTAGCTGTAAGATTATTTAGAATAAGTCAGCAACTTGAATCATATAGAAGCTTCTGAAAATTGGATAAAAGGATATACTTTATTGATATTGTTCGTGCTTTTGCTATTTTAATGATGCTTCAAGGACATTTTATAGACACCCTTTTAAAAGATTCATATCGAAATTTAAATTCTGAAATTTTTTCATTATGGTCTTTTTTAAGAGGAATTACTGCTCCTACTTTTTTTACAATCTCCGGATTAATTTTCACCTACCTCCTACTATTAGCAAAAGAAAAAGGGGTGGAAAAATCAAGAATGAAAAAAGGCTTTATAAGGGGTTTCTATTTGATTGGGATTGGCTATTTTTTAAGAATTAATTTTTTAGATTGGTTTTCAGGGTACTTCAACACCTCTTTTTTGGCTGTTGATATATTACACTGCATTGGATTAAGTTTGATATTAACAGTAATCCTCTTTTTTATACATCATAAAAAAATAATTATTTTTTCTCTTATCACTTTAATTTTAGGGATCCTCATATTTTTATTTGAACCCTTGTATAGAATAATAAACATTGAGAGCATGCCTCTTATTATTCACAATTATATTTCAAGAAATAATGGGTCTATCTTTAGAATAATACCCTGGTATGGATATTCTTTAATAGGTAATTTTATAGCAACACTCTTTTATTGGAATCTACACAAAAGATATTTTAAAGCAACAATAATTTCTTCTTTTGTAAGTATTGGTTTATTACTCATCTTATATTCTTCAGATATTCTTATGCAGGCTTTTCACATTACAGAGGTTGCTGTTTTTAGAGATGCTGCTAATTATAATTATTTATTTTCTAAGTTAGGCTATGTCCTGATCTATTTCGCTATTTTCTATAGCTTTGAAAAGTACTTAAAGCATCCATTCATTTTAAAAATTGGTAAAAACACCCTGTCTATTTATGTCGTTCACTTTATTCTTTTATATGGTAGTTTTTTTGGCATTGGACTCAAAAACATAGGCAAAGTTTTATCGCCTATTGGAGCAAGTATTGGTGCTTTATTATTTTTAGCGATCACTATTTTTATCAGTTTTTATTATACCAAAGGAACGCTGCTTTTTAAAAAAAAATTATAAATTATATTCCTTTTTTGATAAAATGAGTAAAAGCTAATTTTTGATAAAAATTCAGAAACCAAATATTTAATTATCATAAAACTTTGGAGTAATGCTTTTATTTTTCAAAGTGCTTTTTAATAAATCTACAGCCTTTTTTGGGTTTAGATTTGAGTCATATAAGTATTTGTACTCATGATTGAATCCTTCATTTTTATCATATACACCCCAAGTATTAAAAGTTACAACACCGTTATTTCTTTTGGCAATTAAGGCTTTCAAAATATTAGTATATCCGTTGGCTTGTCTATCATATTCTAAACTAGAAGGAGGATCTCCAGTCATTCTGTAGTCAATTTCTGTTATATGAAAATCCAAATCATTTTCGTGTGCCCAATCAATTAAAGACAACAGATGATCAAACTGTTCTTTATTTAATGAAAGAATAACGTTATCTCTCAAATGTGCTTGCCATCCCAATCCATCAACTCTTAATCCCTTGCTTTTTAGATATAAAATAGTCTCTTTTACTTTATCCCACATTACTGGTTGCATACCTTGATGTTGATTAAAAACTAAACTAATATTAGGAGCATATTCATTTGCAATTTCAAAAGATCTAATGATATATAATGGAATACCATCTTCATTTTCTCCGATTTGAGTCCAAGGGTTTTGATAACCAGTACCTATTTTTTCAATAGTCCAATTGGCTTTATTATCAATGGTCTCATTAACAACATCCATCCATTTAACATTCTCCTGATCATTGATTTTCTTACAAAGTTCAGTCAAAAATTCTTCGTAATTTTTAATAAGCTCATCTTTTGTTCTAGAATCAGTTTTTGCCCAAGTTGAAGATTGAGGACCTATGGGGCCATGAACACGCATTTGAAGATTATTTTTTTTGATAAACTCTAAAAAAGCTTCTACCCTTTCCCAATTCCATTGATTAGGTTCTGGATGAACTATTGATTGTTTAAATGAGTTTTCAGCAACGACATAATCAAATTCTTTCAAAAATAGCTGTTCAACATTAGTATTAAACTGATAAAAATTTAAAGTTGCTCCAAATTTAAAGGTATTTGTATTGTACTCATCTGATATGATTTTTTTAAAACTATCAGTTATTTTCACTGAATTAGAATCTGGATCTGGATCTTTTACTATATCAGTTGATCCCTCATAAGTGCTAGAACAACTTATGAACAAAAAAACAAAAAGAAGCTTTATTATTATATTTTTCATAGGTAGAAAGTAATAATAAGAAAAAAAATACCTAAATGAATCATTCGACATGCAGACTAAAATCATAATTCATAAATAATAGAGTATTTATGCCTGTCCGGTGGGACCAAAATTCATTGGTATTGGAGGTTGTTCAAAATCTTTAATTTCTCCCTGAGCTTGTTCAAATTTTCTAACATTCTCAGCCAATGCTTTTGTGAGTCTTTTTGCATGCTGTGGTGTTAATATAATTCTAGATTTAACTTTAGCCTTGGGTACACCTGGCATGATATTAATGAAATCAACAATAAATTCTGACATAGAATGATTAATAATTGCTAAATTAGAATAGGTTCCTTCTGCAATCTCTTGATCTAATTCAATATTTATTTGTCCGTCTTTGTTTTGATTTTCTTCCATAAAATATATTTAAAAAAAGAAAAAGCCTCTAAAATTTAGAGGCTTTTACGATAGATTAAAAACTTTGTTCTATTTCATCTTTTGGGCCAACAATAACATTGTCATAAGCTCTCATTCCTGTACCTGCAGGAATTCTCTTACCAACAATTACATTCTCTTTTAAGCCCTCTAAAGTATCTACTTTACCACTCACAGCCGCTTCGTTTAATACTTTTGTAGTTTCCTGGAAAGAAGCTGCAGAAATAAACGATTTTGTCTGTAATGAAGCTCTTGTAATCCCTTGTAAAACTTGCTCTGCAGTTGCTGGTTTGGCATCTCTTGCTTCTACTAAGTTTTGATCATTTCTTCTTAACAAAGAATTTTCATCTCTTAATTGACGAGCAGAAATAATTTGACCAGGTTTTATATTTTCAGAATCTCCAGCATTTTCTACAACCTTCATTCCGTATATAGCATCGTTGTCTTTGATAAAGTCGATTTTATGTATCAATTGGTTCTCTAAAAATAAAGTATCACCAGAATCAATAATCTTCACTTTACGCATCATTTGACGCACAACAACTTCGAAATGTTTGTCGTTAATTTTCACACCTTGTAAACGATACACTTCTTGTATTTCATTTACTAAGTATTCTTGTACCGCTGAAGGTCCTTTAATTCTTAGAATGTCTGAAGGAGTTGTTGCTCCATCAGATAAAGGCATCCCTGCTTTAATGAAATCATTCTCTTGAACTAAAATCTGATTAGAAAGTTTTACTAAATACTTACTGATATCTCCAGTTTTGGATTCAACAATAATTTCTCTATTACCACGCTTTATTTTTCCAAAAGAAACAACTCCATCAATTTCTGAAACAACAGACGGGTTAGAAGGATTTCGTGCTTCAAATAATTCTGTTACACGTGGTAAACCTCCCGTAATATCTCCTGCTTTTCCTGATTTTCTTGGAATTTTAACTAAAGTGTGCCCTGCTTCAACTTTATCTCCATCATCTATCATTAAATGTGCACCTACAGGTAAACTGTATGAACGAAGAGCATTACCGTCATTATCTTCAATAATTAAAGACGCAATGATTTTTTTATTTTTAGAATCAATCATTACTTTTTCTTGGAAACCTGTTTGCTCATCAATTTCAACAGAGTAATTGATACCTTGTTGTAAATTATCAAACCTCACTTTTCCACCAAATTCTGATACGATTACACCGTTAAATGGATCCCATTGAACTATTACATCTCCTTTTTTAATAGATTTTCTGTCCTTGTCAAAAATTACAGAACCGTAAGGAATAATATTTGTACTTTGAGTAATTCCTGTTTTCTTATCTATAATTTTAATTTCAGCGGTTCTTGAAATTACGATATCAGCTTCTTTACCATCATTGTCTTTTCCAACAACTGTTCGTAAATCATCAATAACAACTTTACCATTAAACTTGGCAATCAATTTATTTTCTTCAGAAATATTCCCTGCAACCCCACCAACGTGGAATGTACGTAATGTTAACTGAGTACCTGGTTCTCCAATAGATTGTGCAGCAATTACACCAACTGCTTCTCCTATCTGAACTTTATTTCGAGTTGACAAACTTTGTCCATAACATTTTGCACAAATACCTTTTGCAGATTCACAGGTTAATGGAGATCTTACTTCTAATCTATCAATTCCAGATTTTTCAACAGCAATTGCTAATTGAGAAGTAATTGGTTGGTTCGCTTTTAAAATAAGTTCATCTGTTAATGGATGGTATAAATCTTGTAAAGAAATACGTCCTTCTATTCTATCTGACAAAGATTCTACAATCTCATCATTTTTCTTTAAGGCTGTAACTTCTAATCCTCTTAATGTACCACAATCTTCTTCATTAATAATTACATCTTGAGAAACATCTACCAATCTACGTGTTAAGTATCCAGCATCTGCTGTTTTTAAGGCGGTATCTGCCAATCCTTTACGTGCCCCGTGAGTAGAGATAAAATATTCAAGAATGGACAATCCTTCCTTAAAGTTAGAAAGAATTGGATTCTCAATAATTTCTCCACCACCCGCGGTAGATTTTTTAGGTTTTGCCATTAATCCACGCATTCCTGTTAACTGACGAATTTGTTCTTTAGAACCCCTTGCACCAGAATCAAGCATCATGTATACTGAGTTAAAACCTTGTTGATCTTCTCTCAAGTTTTTCATAGATAATTCAGTTAATCTATTGTTGGTAGAACCCCAAACGTCAATTACCTGATTGTAACGCTCTTTTTGCGTTAACATACCCATGTTATAATTTCCTACAATTAAATCCACTTCTTTGTTAGCTTCATCAATCATAGATTGTTTTTCAACAGGAATAATGATATCCCCTAATGAGAATGATAAACCACCTTGAAAGGCAAATTTATACCCCATATTTTTTATCTGATCTAAGAAGTCTCCAGTAGTAGGAATATCGGTTGCTTTTAAAACACCTCCAATAATTCCTCTTAAGTTTTTCTTCGTTAAAACTTCATTGATATAACCAGCAGCAGCAGGAACTACCTCATTAAATAAAACTCTACCAACAGTCGTTGCTATAATTTTAGTGACTTGCTCTCCATTCTCATCAATATCTTGAGTTCGTACTTTGATACCGGCATTTAGATCTACCTTTTCTTCGTTAAAAGCAATCGTAACTTCTTCTGGTGAATAGAAGGTTAATCCTTCTCCTTTGATAGGTACTTCAGGAGTAGAAATTCTCTCTTTGGTCATATAATACAAACCAAGTACCATATCCTGAGAAGGAACAGTTACTGGTGCTCCATTCGCTGGGTTTAAGATATTATGAGAAGCCAACATTAATATTTGTGCTTCTAAAATAGCTTCTGGCCCTAATGGTAAGTGAACTGCCATTTGATCCCCATCAAAATCCGCATTAAAGGCGGAACATGAAAGTGGATGCAACTGAATTGCTTTTCCTTCAATCAATTTAGGTTGAAATGCCTGTATACCAAGTCTGTGTAAGGTAGGAGCTCTGTTTAATAAAACAGGATGTCCTTTAATTACATTTTCTAGAATATCCCAAACAACTGGTTCCTTTCTATCAATAATTTTCTTTGCAGATTTTACTGTTTTTACAATCCCTCTTTCTATTAGCTTACGGATTACAAAAGGCTTGTACAATTCTGCTGCCATATCCTTTGGGATACCACATTCTGAAAGTTTTAATTCTGGTCCAACAACAATTACAGAACGAGCTGAATAATCAACACGCTTTCCTAATAAATTCTGACGGAAACGTCCTTGTTTTCCTTTTAATGAATCTGATAAAGATTTTAAAGGCCTATTGGATTCTGTTTTTACTGCTGATGATTTACGTGTGTTATCAAATAATGAATCTACAGATTCTTGTAACATCCGTTTCTCATTTCGCAAAATTACTTCAGGAGCTTTGATCTCTACCAATCTTTTTAGACGATTGTTTCTGATAATAACTCTTCTGTATAGATCATTTAAATCTGATGTTGCAAAACGACCTCCGTCTAATGGAACTAAAGGACGAAGTTCTGGTGGAATTACAGGTACTGCCTTCATAATCATCCACTCTGGATTATTCTCTCTGTTCTTCTGAGAATCTTTGAATGCTTCAACTACATTTAAACGTTTTAACGCTTCGGTTTTTCTTTGTTTAGACGTTTCAGTATTTGCTTTGTGTCTTAATTCAAAAGACAACGCTTCTAAATCGATACGAGCCAATAAATCAATTAAACACTCTGCCCCCATTTTAGCGATGAACTTATTAGGGTCTGAATCATCTAAATATTGATTTTCTTGTGGCAACTCATCTGCAATATCTAAGTATTCTTCTTCTGTTAAGAAATCCATCTTTTGTAATGGCTCTCCTTCAATACCTTTTGCAATACCGGGTTGAATTACTACGTAACGCTCATAGTAAATAATCATATCTAACTTTTTAGAGGGTAAACCTAAAAGGTATCCCATTTTGTTAGGCAATGATCTAAAATACCATATATGAGCAACAGGTACCACTAAATTAATGTGTCCAACTCTTTCTCTACGAACTTTTTTCTCGGTTACTTCTACACCACATCTATCACATACAATACCCTTGTAGCGAATTCTTTTGTACTTTCCACAAGCACATTCATAATCCTTAACCGGACCAAAAATACGCTCACAAAATAAACCGTCTCTTTCTGGTTTGTGTGTTCGGTAATTGATGGTTTCTGGTTTTAATACTTCCCCTTTAGAAATTTCTAAAATTGCTTCTGGTGATGATAAACCAATAGATATTTTATTAAACTTTTTTACAGTGTACTTCTCTTGTTTTCTTGCCATGTTGATGGATTCGAATTAAAATTGTAAAAATGGCCTCAATGAGACTTATAAATAATTAATTGTAGAAGTAGTTTTTATACCACTTCTACAATCAACGTTGTTATTCTTCTAACCTAACGTCTAATCCTAAACCTTTCAGTTCATGCATTAATACGTTAAATGATTCTGGTAAACCTGGTTCTGGCATCGTTTCGCCTTTCACGATACTTTCGTATGTTTTAGCTCTACCCATTACATCATCAGACTTTACAGTTAAGATTTCTCTTAAGATACTTGATGCACCGTATGCTTCTAATGCCCATACTTCCATCTCTCCAAAACGTTGTCCTCCAAATTGTGCTTTACCACCTAAAGGTTGTTGTGTGATTAATGAATAAGGTCCTATAGAACGTGCATGCATTTTATCTTCAATCATGTGTCCAAGCTTAATCATATAAATGATTCCTACCGTTGCAGGTTGATCGAAACGTTTTCCTGTTCCTCCATCATATAAATAAGTATGTCCAAATCTTGGTACTTCTGCATCATCGGTAATTTGATTAATTTGATCTAAAGTGGCTCCATCAAAAATTGGTGTTGCATATTTAGTTCCTAATTTTTGACCTGCCCAACCTAGAACAGTTTCATAAATTTGACCGATGTTCATACGAGAAGGTACACCTAAAGGATTTAAAACGATATCTACCGGCGTTCCATCTTCTAAGAAAGGCATGTCTTCAGCTCTTACAATACGAGCTACAATACCTTTATTTCCATGACGCCCCGCCATTTTATCACCTACCTTTAATTTACGTTTCTTAGCAACATAAACTTTGGCTAATTTTAAAATTCCTGCTGGCAATTCATCTCCTACAGAAATTGTAAACTTTTGACGACGTAAAGAACCTTGTAAATCATTAACTTTAATTTTGTAGTTGTGAACAAGTTCACCTACAGAATCGTTTAATTCTTTATCAGTTGTCCAAGAACCTGTTAAATGAACATAATCATCAACAGAATTCAACATTTTTAGGGTATATTTTTTACCTTTTGGTAAAACTTCTTCACCTAAATCATTATAAACTCCCTGTGATGTTTTTCCACTAATAAGAGTAAATAATTTCTCTATTAAGATGTCTTTTAAACCTTCAAATTTAGAAACAAAAGAGGCCTCTAAAGAAGTTACTGCTTCTTTATCTCTTAATCTCTTGGTCTTATCTTTAACAGCTCTTCTGAATAATTTTTTATCAATTACGACACCTCTTAATGATGGAGATGCTTTTAAAGACGCATCTTTAACATCACCTGCTTTATCACCAAAAATTGCACGTAATAATTTTTCTTCTGGAGTTGGGTCAGATTCTCCTTTAGGTGTAATCTTACCAATTAAGATATCACCTGGATTCACTTCTGCACCAATTCGAATCATTCCATTTTCATCTAAATCTTTTGTAGCTTCTTCAGAAACATTAGGAATATCATTCGTCAACTCTTCAGTTCCTAATTTTGTATCTCTAACATCTAAAGAGTACTCATCAATATGAATAGAAGTAAATATATCTTCTCGGACTACTTTTTCAGAAATAACAATTGCATCCTCAAAGTTATACCCTTTCCAAGGCATAAAGGCTACCTTCATATTTCTTCCTAGAGCTAATTCACCTTTTTGGGTTGCATACCCTTCACAAAGAACTTGACCTTCTTCAACTCTATCTCCTCTTTCTACAATAGGTTTTAAATTAATATTTGTTCCTTGATTTGTTTTTCTAAATTTAATTAAGTCATAAGAAACTTCATCAGATTCAAAACTTACAAGTTTCTCTTGATCCGTTTTATCATACTTAATAGTAATTTTGTTTGCATCTACATAAGTAACTTCACCGGCACCTTCCGCATTGATTAAAATACGTGAATCTTTTGCTACTCTACGTTCCAAACCAGTACCTACAATTGGAGATTCTGGACGTAATAATGGAACTGCTTGACGCATCATATTAGATCCCATTAATGCACGATTGGCATCATCATGTTCTAGAAAAGGAATTAAAGAGGCAGATATAGACGCAATCTGATTAGGAGCAACGTCCATATAATCAATTACATCCGGACTTACAACTGGAAAATCTCCTTCTTCACGAGCAATCACTCTATCCAAAACAATTGATCCATCTTCTTTTAATTCTAAATTAGATTGCGCAATTTTCTTACCTTCTTCCTCTTCAGCACTAAGATATAATGGTTCGTCAGTATCTACAACACCTTTATCAACTTTTCTATATGGAGTTTCAATAAACCCTAAATTGTTGACTTTTGCAAAAACAGAAAGTGAAGAAATTAAACCAATATTTGGTCCTTCAGGAGTTTCAATTGGACATAAACGACCATAATGAGTATAGTGAACATCACGCACCTCAAAACCAGCTCTTTCTCTGGATAAACCTCCAGGTCCTAGTGCAGATAATCTACGCTTGTGAGTAATCTCTGCTAATGGATTTGTTTGATCCATGAACTGAGATAATTGGTTGGTACCAAAAAATGAGTTAATTACAGATGATAATGTTTTTGCATTAATTAAATCTATAGGTGTAAACACTTCGTTATCACGAACATTCATACGCTCGCGAATGGTTCTAGCCATACGTGCTAAACCAACACCAAATTGACCCGCTAGTTGTTCTCCAACAGTCCTTACACGTCTGTTTGAAAGGTGATCAATATCATCAACTTCCGCTTTAGAATTGATCAATTCAATTAAATATTTAATAATTGTTATAATATCTAATTTTGTTAGTACTTTCTGATCAATTGGCTCGTTTAACTGAAGTTTGGTATTCATTCTAAAACGACCTACTTCACCTAAATTATAACGTTGTTCAGAAAAGAATAACTTATCAATAATTCCTCTTGCAGTCTCCTCATCTGGCGGTTCTGCGTTACGTAACTGTCTGTAAATATGTTCTACAGCTTCTTTTTCTGAATTTGTAGGATCTTTTTGTAATGTATTGTGAATAATCGCGTAATCTGCCGTATCGTTGTCTTCTTTATGAAGTAAAACGGTTTTAGCACCTGCTTCTATTATTTCGTCAATATGTTCTTTTTCTAAAATAGTATCACGATCAAAAATAATTTCATTTCGTTCTATAGAAACTACTTCACCTGTATCTTCATCAACAAAATCTTCATGCCAGGTTTTTAAAACTCTAGCGGCTAACTTGCGACCTAATACTTTTTTTAATCCGGCTTTTGAAACCTTTACTTCTTCTGCAAGATCAAAAATCTCTAAAATATCTTTATCTCTTTCAAAACCGATGGCTCTGAATAATGTTGTTACGGGTAATTTTTTCTTTCTATCAATGTAAGCATACATGACTTGATTGATATCGGTAGCAAATTCTATCCAAGAACCTTTGAAAGGGATTACTCTTGCAGAATATAATTTTGTACCATTTGCATGGAAAGATTGTCCAAAGAAAACACCAGGTGATCTGTGTAATTGTGAAACTACAACACGCTCTGCACCATTAATAACAAAAGTACCAGAGTTTGTCATGTATGGAATTGTACCAAGATATACATCTTGTACAATTGTTTCGAAATCTTCGTGTTCTGGATCTGTACAATACAATTTTAGACGTGCTTTTAAAGGCACACTGTGAGTAAGACCTCGCTCAATACATTCTTGTATCGAATATCTTGGTGGATCTACAAAATAGTCTAAAAATTCTAATACAAATTGATTTCTTGTATCTGTAATTGGAAAGTTATCCATGAAGGTTTTATACAAACCTTCTTCACCTCTTTCTTCTGCTTTTGTTTGAAGTTGGAAAAAATCTTGAAAAGATTTAACCTGAATATCCAAAAAGTCTGGATATTCTTTAATCATTTGAGAAGTAGCGAAATTGATTCTTTCAGTAGTGTTTTTCGTTGCCAAAAGAGAATATTTTTTATGATTAAAATCTTAATTAAAATAAAGAACGAATATATACACAAAATGGTTTAGGACTAAAAAACATTGTTTTTAGTACCTAAACCTATATTTGTTTTCCCGTCACGCTAGGCGCAATCGGGAGTATCAGCTTACTTAAGCTCTACTTCAGCTCCTGCTTCTTCTAAAGCTGCTTTAAGACCTTCAGCCTCATCTTTAGATACACCTTCTTTTACTGGTGCTGGAGCGCTATCTACTACTCCTTTAGCTTCTTTTAAGCCTAAACCTGTTAATTCTTTAACTAATTTTACTACTGCAAGCTTAGAACCACCTGCTGCCGTTAAAATTACATCGAATTCAGTTTGCTCAGCTCCAGCTGAATCTCCACCTGCTGCTGGTCCTGCTACTGCAACTGCTGCTGCAGCTGGCTCGATACCATATTCATCTTTTAAGATAGTAGCTAATTCATTAACTTCTTTTACTGTTAAGTTAACTAATTGTTCTGCGAAATCTTTTAAATCTGCCATTTTAATTGTTTTTAAAAATTTTATTTATTATAGTTTATTTGTGCGCGTAATTATTTTTCAGATAAGGTTTTAATAATACCTGAAAGTGTTTGTCCACCTGATTGCAATGCTGAAACAACATTTTTAGCTGGTGATTGTAATAGTCCAATGATTTCTCCAATAAGCTCTTCTCTAGATTTAATATCTACTAAAGCGTCTAATTGATCGTCACCAATGTAAATAGATTCTTCTGCAAAAGCACCTTTTAATAAAGGTCTATCTTGAGTTTTCTTTCTAAATTCTTTGATTAATCTTGCTGGAGCGTTTGCTGCTTCAGAGATCATCATTGACGTATTCCCTTTTAAAACTGATGGTAAGTCTCCAAATTCTTTTTCGGAAGCTTCCATTGCTTTTGCAAGTAACGTATTTTTAACAACTGATAACTGAACACCCGCTTTGAAACAAGCTCTACGTAAGTTAGAGGTTGTTTCTGCATCTAATCCAGAAATATCGGTTAAATATAGCGTGTTAGTGCCTGCTAATACTGTTGTTAAATCTTGTATTACTTGTGATTTTTCCTCTCTAGTCATAATTATAAGTTTTAACGTATTAAACAGATTTAACCTCAACAGCGATACTAGGACTCATCGTACTAGACATAAAAACGCTTTTTACATACGTTCCCTTTGCAGTTGTTGGTTTCAATTTAATGATTGTTTGTATTAACTCGTTTGCATTTTCTTCAATTTTCTTAGCATCGAAAGATACTTTTCCAACTGCAGCATGCACAATACCGGTTTTATCAACTTTGAAATCAATTTTACCAGCTTTCACATCTTGAACAGCCTTTGCGACGTCCATTGTTACAGTACCTGTTTTTGGGTTAGGCATTAAACCTCTTGGACCTAAAACTCTTCCTAAAGGACCTAATTTACCCATTACACTTGGCATCGTAATAATTACATCTACGTCTGTCCATCCACCTTTAATCTTTTGAAGGTACTCATCTAACCCAACATAATCTGCACCTGCTGCGGTAGCATCTGCTTCTTTATCTGGGGTTACTAATGCCAACACTTTTACATCTTTCCCTGTTCCATGAGGTAATGTTACAACTCCACGGACCATCTGATTAGCTTTACGAGGATCTACTCCCAAACGAATTGCTAAATCTACTGATGCATCAAACTTTACATTCGTAATGTCTTTGACTAGCGCTGAAGCTGCTGCTAAGTCGTAAGACTTAGAGCTATCTAACTTTGCGTAAGCTTCTTTTTGCTTTTTTGTTAATTTTGCCATTTTTACTACTTTTTATAAAGCTTATGCTGGTGCATTCCCTTTTACTGTTAATCCCATAGAACGTGCTGTACCTGCAATCATACGCATGGCTGAAGAAATTTCAAAGGCATTTAAATCTACCATTTTGTCTTCTGCTATCACTTTAATCTGATCCCAAGTAACTGACGCTACTTTTTTTCTGTTTGGTTCTCCAGAACCTTTTTTAATCTTGGCCGCTTCTAGTAACTGAACTGCTGCAGGAGGAGTTTTTACAAGAAAATCAAATGATTTGTCTTTGAAAACAGTAATAACAACAGGTAAAACTTTACCTTGTTTGTCTTGCGTTCTTGCATTAAACTGTTTACAGAACTCCATAATGTTAACACCAGCAGCTCCTAAAGCGGGTCCAACCGGCGGCGATGGATTCGCTGCGCCTCCCCTTACTTGTAACTTAACTACTTTACTAACTTCTTTTGCCATTTTAAAAATGTTTAGTGATTTGTTTTATTTGGAAGCTAAAAACAAATCGATCAATATATATTTGTGTAACAATTATATCTTTTCTACTTGCATATAACTTAATTCTAATGGTGTTTTTCTTCCAAAGATTTTTACCATTACCTCAAGTTTACGCTTTTCTTCATTTACTTTTTCTATAGTACCGTCAAATCCATTAAATGGACCATCAACTACTTTAACGGTTTCCCCTGTGTTAAATGGTATTGCAATATTATCATCTTGTACAGAGAGCTCATCAACTTTACCTAACATTCTGTTTACTTCAGATTTTCTCATAGGAACAGGCTCACCACCTTTTGTTTCTCCTAAAAACCCTATTACTCCTGTGATTGCTTTGATAACGTGAGGAACTTCACCTGAAAGGTTTGCCTCAACCATAATGTAACCAGGAAAGTATACTTTTTCTCTATGAACTTTTTTTCCGTCTCTAATTTGAATAACCTTTTCAGTTGGTACGATTACCTGATTGACATAATCAGACAATCCTACTCTTGAAATCTCACTTTCAATATAAGATTTTACCTTATTTTCTTGTCCACCAATGGCTCTTACAACGTACCATTTCATTACTGAATCAGTTGCCATAGTTAGTTAGATTTAAACATTCCAAAAAAGTTATCTAATCCAGTTTGAAAAACATAATCAATACCAGCTACTGCTAATGCAAACAAAATTGTAAAAACAGCTACAGTAACCGTTGTTTTTTGGGCATCTTCTTTAGATATCCACGTCATGTGGTTACTTAATTCGTCAAAAGAATCTTTGATATATTGTATAAAGTTCATCTTACTTTTTTGTTTTATTGCACGGGCGGAGAGATTCGAACTCCCGACAGCTGGTTTTGGAGACCAGTGCTCTACCGCTGAACTACGCCCGTTTTCTTATTCATTGATAAAGGCATCACGCTTACAGCGTGACACCCTTAGAATTTATTGATTAATAAACTTAAAAAAATTAGTCCATTAATTCAGTTACCTGACCTGCTCCAACTGTTCTTCCTCCTTCACGGATTGCAAAACGTAAACCTACATTTAATGCGATTGGCTGGATTAAGTCTACTGTAATTGTCAAGTTGTCTCCTGGCATTACCATTTCAACTCCTGAAGGTAAATTAATAGTACCTGTAACGTCTGTAGTTCTTACATAAAACTGAGGACGGTAGTTGTTGTGGAATGGAGTATGACGTCCACCTTCTTCTTTCTTTAAAACATAAACTTCTGCCTTAAACTTAGCATGAGGAGTTACAGAACCTGGCTTACAGATTACCATACCTCTCTTGATGTCTTCTTTTGCAATACCTCTTAATAGAATACCTGCATTATCTCCAGCCTCACCTCTATCTAAGATTTGACGGAACATTTCAATACCTGTAATAGTAGAAGCCATTTTTTCTGCTCCCATACCAATAATATCTACAACATCTCCAGTATTAGCAATACCTGTCTCAATACGACCAGTAGCAACAGTACCACGACCAGTAATAGAGAACACATCTTCAACTGGCATTAAGAAATCTTTATCAACTTCTCTTAAAGGCTCTTCAATCCAAGCATCCACTTGCTCCATTAATTCTAACACAGTGTCAACCCATTTTTGCTCACCATTTAAAGCTCCTAAAGCAGAACCTGAAACAACAGGACCATTATCTCCATCATACTCATAGAAAGATAATAATTCTCTAACTTCCATATCTACTAATTCTAAAAGCTCTTCATCATCAACCATGTCCACCTTGTTCAAGAAAACAACCATACGAGGTATACCAACTTGGCGACCTAATAAGATATGCTCTCTAGTTTGAGGCATTGGCCCATCAGTTGCAGCAACTACCAAAATAGCACCGTCCATTTGAGCAGCACCCGTAACCATGTTCTTAACATAATCCGCGTGACCTGGACAATCTACGTGTGCGTAGTGACGTTTTGCTGTTTGATACTCTACATGAGAAGTGTTAATTGTAATACCTCTTTCTTTTTCTTCTGGTGCATTATCAATCTGATCAAAAGATCTAGCTTCAGAAAATCCTGCATCAGCTAATACTTTAGTAATAGCCGCAGTTAAAGTTGTTTTACCGTGATCTACGTGTCCGATAGTACCAATGTTTAAGTGTGGTTTCGAACGGTCAAAAGTTCCTTTTGCCATAATTATTAATTTTAATTCTTAGTTTAAATATATTTAGTGTCTAATAATACGTATTAATGAGCCAATGATGGGACTTGAACCCATGACCTCATCCCTACCAAGGATGCGCTCTACCAACTGAGCTACACCGGCTTTATTGGATTAAAATTGAGCGAAAGACCGGGTTCGAACCGGCGACATTCAGCTTGGAAGGCTGACGCTCTACCAACTGAGCTACTTTCGCGTTTTTAAAAATTAGTGGGGAGAGCAGGATTCGAACCTGCGAAGACGTAGTCAACGGAGTTACAGTCCGTCCTCGTTGGCCGCTTGAGTATCTCCCCCTCAAATTTATTATTTAAATGAACTTGTTGCTTTTGAGCCGATGGAGGGACTCGAACCCACGACCTGCTGATTACAAATCAGCTGCTCTAGCCAGCTGAGCTACATCGGCTTTTGATGCAAAAAAACAACCCGCTATTTCTAACGGATTGCAAATGTATAAAGTTTTTCTTTATTCTAAAACTTTTTATAATTATTTTTTTCTTTTTTTTCGCTTTTTATGAAATTATAGAATCCCTTTGTTTTTCTTTAGACCTTTTTAATTGTCTCTTTAAATTATCGATTGCAGAATTAACTCCTTCTTCAAAGGTCTTTGCCTCTCTTTTAATAATTAATTCGCTTCCTGGAATATTGATTTTAACTTCTGATATTTTATTTTCTTTATCGCTTGTATTCAAGACTTTTAAAAAAACTTCAGCAGTAACAATTTTATCATGATATCTACTTAAATTGGATACTTTTTCTTCTACAAAACGGAGCAACTTTTTATCTGCATTAAAATTAACTGATTGGATAAATACTTTCATACATCACTATTTTTTTCGCTCCTAGGGTGAGCCTGATTATAAACTTTTTTTATGACATCAAGACTGTTTTGAACATAGACTTGTGTAGAAGCTAAAGAAGAATGCCCTAGCAACTCTTTAACTGAATTTAAATCTGCCCCTTCATTTAAGAGATGTGTTGCAAAAGAGTGTCTTAATATATGGGGGCTTTTCTTCTCTTTGGAAGATATTTTACTAAAATATGAATTTATAACCCTGTATACAAGTGTTTCATATATTTTATTTCCTGTTTTGGTAATAAAAAGTTCTTCCTCGCCAATTGTAAATTCTTTTTTTAATTCTAAATATTTTTTTAGAGTCTGAATCACAGAAGTTAAAAGAGGTACAAACCGCTCTTTATTTCTTTTTCCTAATACTTTAATGGTTCTATCTGAAAAGCTAATATCTTTGTCTTTAATATTTATTAGCTCCGCTCTCCTAATTCCTGTTGAATAAAAAAGTTCTACAATTAGCTTATTTCTCGTAGATGTAAAATCAGTATCAATCGCGATCTGATTAATGACAGTGTTAATTTCCCTGGATGTAAATGATACTTGTACTTTTTTTTGTGTTTTTAGAGCTTTGTGCTTTACTAATGGACTGACGTCTATTTTATTTGTTTTCTGTGCAAATTTATAAAAAGATTTTAAAGAGCTTACTTTTCTATTAATCGTTCTATTTGACATATCCCTATCAACCAAACTAACAATCCAACTTCTAATTTGAGAATAATGAGCTTCTAACAAGTTATCTTGACTATATTCTTTGACTAAAAAATCTCTAAAGGAAAATAAATCATTTTTATATGCGGTACTTGTGTGAACTGAATACTTTTTCTCTAATGAAATATATTCTAAAAATGCATCAATCAAATTTCAACTGTTTTACAGGTAAATTTACAAAAAAAAGCACAAAAAAACTCGCAACGATAAAAGTGTTACGAGTTTTGTATTTTAAAATACGTTATTTCTAACCTACTTCTTCTTGTGTTCTTAATTTTTGAACATAAGATGCTTTGATTCTTTGAGCTCTATTCGCTACAGATGGCTTGGTAAAGTTTTTTCTATTACGCAAGTTCTTCATTGTCTTCGTTCTATCGAATTTTCTTTTGTAGCGCTTTAATGCCCTATCGATATTCTCTCCTTCTTTTATTGGTATAATTAACATAAATTGGCACCTCCTTTCATAAATTCTTTTTATATTTTGATAGTGTTTAAACTATTTGTTTATTTTTTGGACTGCAAATGTAATTACAAATTGTGAATTGACAATCAGTAAATACAAAATATTTTGACTTCTAACATGTATTAACGAGTGAAGTGACATCCATTTTTGTTTTTTTACAAAAAAAATAGAATGAAAAGCGTGCCCCAAAGGGATTGCCCTAAAAAAGGAAGGAATTACAGTACAAAACTTAGGTAACAGGCTTGTACTCTTTATTATCTAATATAATTTTTGCGATGATCTCTTTTAAAATTTCAGAAGTTCCACCTCCTATTGGTCCTAATCTGCTATCACGAAGTAATCTTGCCATTGGGTACTCTTCCATGTAGCCATACCCTCCCAACATCTGTAATGCATCGTAAATCACTTCATCTGCCATTTTTGTAGAAAGCAACTTAGACATACTTGCTTCCTTTACTACATATTGCCCATCATTTAAACGTTTTGCAATAGAGTAATTATACTCTTTACACATGTCTATTTTACTTGCCATTTCTGCAATATTATGTCTTAAAGCTTGAAACTTATCTAAAGACTTACCAAAAGCAACTCTCTCTCGCATATATTTTACAGTATAGTCAAACGCATATTCTGCTCGCGCATGTGCATTTACCCCCATAATCAGTCTCTCAGAGGCAAAATGCTGCATGATGTAAGGAAAACCTTTGCCTTCATCTCCTAGTAAGTTTTCTTCTGAAACAACCACATTATCGAAAGCTATTTCTCCAGTATCTGATGCGCGCCATCCTAATTTATCTAATTTTGTTGCAGAAATACCGGGTGTATCTCTGTCTACTACAAAAAGACTAATTCCTTTGTATTTATCTGAAGGGTCTGTTTTGGCTGCAACTATTAAATAATCTGAATAGACTCCGTTTGTGATAAAAGTTTTTGAGCCATTTAGAACATATGTATTTTCATTTTTGATAGCAGTTGACCTCATTCCTGCAACATCAGAACCACCAAAAGGTTCGGTAACGCAGAGACAACCAATCTTTTTTCCCTCAACACTGGGAACTAAATATTTTTGTTTGATATGTTCAGATGCTTCTTCATTTAGATGTGTCATGGCTAAATATTCATGAGCCCAAATTGCAGCTGCAAATCCTCCTGAATTTATTTTTTGTAATTCTTCTAAAAAAACGACGGTATAAAAAAGATCTAAATCCAACCCTCCATATTCTTCTGGAGTATTCAAACCGAAATACCCCATTTCACCAAACTTTTCCCAAATAAAACGCTCTATGGTTCCTGTCTTTTCCCATTTTTCTATATGTGGAACGACTTCTTTTTGTAAAAAAATTTTGAAACTTGCACGAAAAGCTTCGTGTTCTTCAGTAAAATACATACTGTTCATTTAATCGTTATTTGAATTCATTATTCAGCCATCAAATATAAGACTATTCTATCGTATTTTCCCAAAGGAAAATCCTTGATATTTTTTAATTCTGAAATATTTTGATACACTGCTATTTCGTCTCTATATTCAAATATCTTTTTACATAGAGCGAAATCTATGTATGGAGTATTTAATAACTCCTTGAAAGTCACAGTATTTATATTAATTTTTCTTATAGTTGGTTTTTCAATAATTTTAAATGTAGAGAGCACTTTTTCTACAGTCTCTTCTTCCAAACCCCAGACTTCTTTAATTTGACTTTCAAATGAAAATCCTTGCAATTTAGAACGATACTTAATAATGCGTTCTGAAAGTTTTTCTCCTATTCCATAGATTGTTTTGAAATCTTCTGCAGAAGCTTTGTTCATATCTATCGAAGAAATACTTTTCTTTTTATGGGTATTTTCAACTCTATTTAAAGCAGTATTAGATTTGGTTTTTAGCTTCTTTTCTTTAGTGACCCATTCAGGAAACTTAAAATATGGAGCAATTTTGACTAATAAAGAATCTGATACTTTTGTTATTCTCTGAAATTCTTGTTTAGAAGTAATAAACTTATTTGTTTTTCTGAACAGGAACAATCTATCAATCTCAATTACAGACATTCCTAATTGCGCTCCTTTATAATCTGATATGAAATTGGGGTTGAAAGGAAAAATCTTAGGTCTTCTGTCCTCTATTTCGATCTCTTTTAGGCTGTCTATTTGTTTTTGAAAAGCAATAATTTCTGGTTGATTTACATCTTCTAACTGATTCAAAGAAAAAGTACCAAAAAAAATAATTGATTGTAATATGAGAATAAGGATTGTTAAAAGGAAAATCCCATTTCTTTGGTTTTTATGATACCAGAAATGGGATTTAAAGTATTTCATTTTTTGATTTTATACTTTTTTTGATTTAATGGCGTTTAAATAACTTGATAATTCTTCACGAACTTTCGGAAACAGAAAGAATAAACCAACTACATTCGGAACGGCCATCGCAAAAATCATTGCATCTGAAAAATCGGTAACTGCTCCTAAACTAGCAGCAGAACCTATAATAACGAAAAGACAGAATAAAATCTTATAAGCATAGTCAGATGCTTTTGAACGGCCAAATAAGAACATCCATCCTTGCAATCCGTAATATGACCAAGATAGCATTGTTGAAAATGCAAACAAAACTACAGCAACCGTTAAAACATAAGGAAACCAAGGAATCACTGAAGCAAATGCTTTAGATGTTGCTAAAACACCATCGGGAGATTTAACTCCATAAGTCATAATTCCTCCATCTCCATTGGTAATAATAATGACCAATGCTGTCATTGTACACACAACTACTGTATCAATAAAAGGTTCTAATAAAGCTACTAAACCCTCAGAAGCTGGGTATTTTGTTTTTACTGCTGAATGAGCAATAGCAGCAGAACCAACTCCTGCTTCATTCGAAAATGCTGCTCTTTGAAATCCTATAATTAAAACCCCTAACAAACCTCCTGTAATCCCTTTCGGGTTAAAAGCACCATTCCAAATTTGACCAAAAGCACTTCCTATTTGAGAAAAATTAGCCGCTAAAATAACAATTGCTGCCAAAAAATATATCCCAACCATGAAAGGCACTATTTTCTCAGTAATATTTCCAATTCTTTTTATTCCTCCAATAATTACAATACCAACTAAAACAGCCATTACAATACCAAAAATTAGCGAAGTAGATAAATCATTAGAACCAATCATACTTCCAAATTGCTGAGCTGCTTGATTTGCTTGAAACATATTTCCTCCACCAAAAGAACCTCCAATAACCATGACAGCAAAAAGAACCGCTAAAACTTTACCTAAACCACTCTTGCCAACATCCGCTAAGCCTTTCTTTAAATAATACATTGGCCCTCCGTATATAGTTCCATCCTCTCCTACATCTCTATACTTTACACCTAAGGTACATTCTACAAATTTTGAGGACATTCCTAATAAACCAGCGATTATCATCCAAAAAGTAGCCCCTGGACCTCCGAGTGATAAGGCTACTGCGACTCCTGCAATATTACCCAAACCTACCGTTCCTGATAAAGCTGCTGTTAAAGCCTGAAAGTGAGAAACTTCTCCTTCTTCTCCTTCGATTCTTATTGTTTCAATGGCATCGCCGCCCGGAGTTGGATCACCAGCTGCCACATCTGATGTTACATGATCTACTTCATCATACTTCCCTCTTACAATATTGATAGAAACAGGAAACATTCTTATGTTTACAAATTTAAATAGTATGGTAAAAATTAGTCCTGCTAAAAGAAGCATAATGATTACCAAAGGCATTTCAACTCCACCACCCAATTTAACAGGATAAAAAACAAAGCTTCCCCATGCATCTGCAACTGGCTTAAACCCTTCATTTATACTTTCTGCTATTCCTTTTTCTTGTTTTTCTTGAGCAAATGTGAAAAATGATGCTGTTAAAAACAACAACGAAAGAAATTTTTTATTCATGATATTTTTTAATTAGTTTATATTAAGCGGTACGCAATATGATGAAAAATTGCGCTTTCAACAAGTTTTGAGCGTTAAAACTACTTTTTATATCAAGCTTTGCTTGAATCTTTCTAAATCTTCTTTAAAGGATTTTGGATACAATTCTAAAATGTTATTTAATTTAGACAAGTTAAAACCAGTTTTTGAGGGCCTAAAAGCAGTTTGATTTAAAGCTGAGGTGGATATTGGTTTTATTAAATTTTTATTTAAATGAAAGACTTCAGCAATTTGATGTGCAATTTCATACACACTCAATAACTCATTAGATGAAACATGATAGATACCTGTCGCATTTTTATCTATAGAAAGCATACAAGCAAGAGCTAAATCTTCCACATAGGTTGGTGCTCTGAATTGATCATCAACAATTGTAATTTCTTTTCCTTTAGACAACATTTGTATTACCCAAAGAACAATATTAGATCTGCTCATATCGAATACCTTTCCATAAACTAAGATGGTTCTTAAAATAGTAAAGTCAATTTTTGAAGTAAGTAAAATTTCTTCAGATTTTAATTTAGAAACCCCATAATAACTTAGTGGATTTGGTTTATCTGTTTCTTTGTAATTTCCTTTTTTCCCATCAAAAATAAAATCGGTAGAAAGATGAATTAAATGTGCATTGATTTTTTGGGAAACTTGAGTTAAGACTGCAACCACATCAATATTTAGTTTATCACATTCACTTTTATGATTCTCACAAGCGTCAACATTTGTCATTGCTGCCGTGTTGACAATAAAATTTGGATTAATTGCTAGTATCTTTTCTTTTAATAGTTCTTTATCAGTAATGTCTAAAGAAATATATTGAAAGTCATTTCTTCCACTTCTGTTCTTTCCTCTTGAAAAACCGATTACTTCGTATTTATTTTTCTTAGTCAGTAACAAGTTCAGAAGCGACTGCCCTAACAAACCATTACTACCAGTAATTATGACTTTAACTATCATTAAAACAATTCTCTTAATTTAACAATCTGTTCTGGCCTCCCTAAAACGATTAGGCTTGAACCCTTTATCAGTTTTGTTTCTGCTTCTGGATTGATAATATAATCTCTATCAAGATTTCGAACACCAATTACAGTGCAACCTGTTTCTCTTCTTAAATCTAAATCTAAAATTGTTTTATTAATGTATTTTTTTGGTAAATCATCAACAGCTATTTCTTCTAAATTCGCTGTCGTTTCTCCTTCAATGGTTAATCGATCTACAAATTCTATAACATCTGGGGTTGCCACAAGGGATGCCATGTGATCTCCTCCTAATTTATCAGGCATAATAACATTGCTTGCTCCAGCAATTTTCAATTTACTATAAGAAGATTCATTCGAAGCTCTACTTATTATTTTACATTTATTATTGAGTTGATTTGCGGTAAGAACAACAAATAAATTATCTGCATCAGAAGGTAACGCGGTGATCAGATTGGCGGCGGTTTTTATACCTGCTATTAACAAAGTTTCATCTAAAGTAGCATCACCTTGAATGTTTAAAACGTTTTCATTCTCTAATTCAGAGATCATCTCTTTGTCTTTTTCAACAACCACCACTTTTTTATTATAGTTATTCAACTTTAAAATTGCCTGTTTGCCGTTTCTACCAAAACCACAAACAATGGTGTGGCCTTTTAAACTTTTAATTTGTTTTTCCACTTTTCTGTGTTTAAATTGTTCAAATAATCTTCCACTCACTAAATATTCAGAAAATATAGAAACTGCATAACCAAAAACTGTTATACTAGTTAAAATTAAGAATACTGTAAATATTTTTTCTTCAGGAGTGAATGGTTTTACTTCCCCAAAACCAACTGTAGTAATTGTAATTACAGTCATGTATAGGGCATCTACAAAAGTATAATTAGACAAAAACATATACCCAGCAACTCCTAATAATAAAATTATAAAAACTAGAGAAAGTGTTTTATAAATTCTAGATTCTAAAATATTCATAGGCTATAAGTCAAAAACTGAGCTTCGTTTTGTATAAATCATATCTTTTAACTTCAACACAAATGCCATTGTCAAATAAAGCCCAAAAGATAACCCCACAGTAAAAAAAGTAATGTAAATAAAATACAGCCGGACATTCAAAGCTCTCATCCCTAATTTATCTGCAAGCCTAGAAAAAACTCCAAAGCCATTTCTTTCAAAAAAGTGGCGAATATGATCAATCATTTGGTTGTAAAAATATTTGCTTGCAAGATACTATTTTATCATTTGATAACCATAGACATGTAAATTAAAATTGGTTTCTTTAACTTTGCGTTTTCCAAAAAAACTCCTCATTTGAAAGACCAAGAATATATAGAAGTTTTTGGAGCAAGAGCTCATAACTTAAAAAATATTGATGTAAAAATACCCCGTGAAAAACTAGTAGTCATTACTGGTTTAAGTGGGAGTGGAAAATCTTCATTAGCTTTTGATACTATCTATGCAGAAGGTCAAAGACGTTATATTGAAACATTTTCCGCATATGCTAGACAGTTTTTAGGGGGGTTAGAGAGACCCGACGTTGATAAAATTGATGGTCTTTCTCCCGTAATCTCTATTGAACAAAAAACTACAAACAAAAGCCCGCGCTCTACCGTTGGAACAATTACAGAAATTTATGATTTTTTAAGGTTATTGTTTGCAAGAGCTGCAGACGCCTATTCTTTTAATACAGGAGAAAAGATGGTAAGTTACACTGATGAACAAATTAGACAACTTATCTTACAAGATTTTGCCAACAGAAAAATTGCAGTCTTAGCTCCTCTAATTAAATCTAGAAAAGGACATTATCGTGAGCTTTTCGAACAAATTTCGAAACAAGGTTTTTTACGAGTTCGTGTAAACGGAGAAATAAAAGAGATTGAAAAAGGAATGCGTTTGGATCGTTATAAAACGCATGATATTGAGGTGGTTATTGACAGACTATTTGTCAATGAATCTGCAGAAAAAAGACTTGAAGAAACCATAAAAACTGCATTGTATTCTGGCAATAACATCATGATGGTTATTGATATTGAGGATAATAATCCACGTTATTTTAGTAGGGAACTAATGTGTCCAACATCCGGAATTGCATATCCAAATCCAGAACCAAACACCTTTTCTTTTAACTCACCAAAAGGCGCATGCAATAAATGTAATGGCCTAGGGGTAACGAATGAGATCAACTTAAAAAAAGTCATTCCAGACGAAAGTATTTCTATTAAAAATGGAGGAATTATACCTTTGGGCGAACAAAAAAGCAGTTGGATTTTTAAACAACTTCAAAACATTGCTGAGCGCTATAAATTTAAACTTACGGATGCTGTAAGAGACATCCCAAAAGAAGCTTTAGAGATTATTTTAAATGGTGGAAATGAATCTTTTGAGATTGAATCTAAAACGGTAGGTGTTACCAGAAATTATAAAATTGAATTCGAAGGAATTATAGCTTTCATAACAAATCAATATAGAAACGCAGAAAGTTCCTCTATAAAACGATGGGCAAAAGGCTTCATGGATGAAGTCAGTTGCACTGATTGCAATGGAAAAAGATTAAAAAAAGAAGCACTTCATTTTAAAATCACCACAAAAAACATTAGTGATTTAGCACAAATGGATATTACTGAATTAGCGAATTGGTTTCAAAATATTGAAAAAAACTTATCAAAAAAACAACTTACAATTGCATCAGAAATAGTAAAAGAAATTAAAACTAGAATTCAATTTTTGGTTGATGTTGGCTTAGATTATTTAACGCTTGATAGAACCTCAAAATCGCTTTCTGGTGGAGAAGCTCAAAGAATCCGTTTAGCTACTCAAATTGGGTCGCAATTAGTGGGAGTTCTTTACATCTTAGACGAACCAAGTATTGGATTGCACCAACGTGACAATAAAAAACTCATAGATTCTCTAGTGAAATTAAGAGATATTGGAAACTCCGTTTTAGTAGTTGAACATGATAAAGATATGATTGAACACGCAGATTTTGTATTTGACATTGGTCCAGGGGCAGGAAGACATGGAGGTGAAATTGTGAGTGCAGGAACTTTTCAAGATTTAAAAAAACAACATACTTTAACAGGGGATTATTTAACAGGTAGAAAAGAAATTAAGATTCCTAAAAAACGACGCGAAGGAACTGGGAAATATATCAAACTCAAAGGAGCAACTGGTAATAATTTAAAAAATGTTTCTGTTGAGTTTCCTTTAGGCAAAATGATTTGTGTTACAGGTGTCTCTGGTAGCGGCAAATCAACTTTAATAAATGAAACTTTGTATCCTATTTTAAATGCCCATATATATAGAGGTGTAAAAAAACCAATGCCTTACAAAAAAATTGAAGGCTTGGAACATATAGACAAAGTAATCGATATTGACCAATCTCCAATTGGCAGAACACCACGTTCAAACCCGGCAACATATACAGGAACTTTCAGTGAAATTCGAAATTTATTTGCAAAAACACCCGAAGCCGCAATTCGGGGATACAAACCAGGTAGGTTCTCTTTCAATGTAAAAGGTGGACGCTGTGAAACTTGCCAAGGTGGTGGAGTTAGAGTCATAGAAATGAATTTTTTACCTGATGTATATGTAGAGTGCGAAACATGCCAAGGAAAACGTTTTAATAGAGAAACTTTAGAAATACGTTACAAAGGAAAATCGATTTCTGACATTTTAAATATGACAATTGAAGATGCATCAGAATTTTTTAAAAATATACCAAAAATTCATAGAAAACTGAAAATGATTAAAGATGTTGGCCTAGGATATATTACTTTAGGGCAAAGATCTACAACACTTTCTGGAGGTGAAGCTCAAAGAATAAAATTAGCCACAGAACTCTCAAAAAGAGATACTGGCAACACTTTTTATATATTAGATGAACCTACAACGGGACTTCACTTTGAAGACATTAGAGTTTTAATGGAGGTTCTTAACAAACTAGCCAATAAAGGAAATACCGTATTAATTATTGAACATAATTTAGATGTAGTAAAATTATCAGATTTTATTATTGATATTGGTATGGAAGGTGGAAAAAAAGGCGGAAAAATTCTATGCAAAGGTACTCCAGAAGAAATTGCAAGACATAAAACTAGTTATACAGCAAAGTTTTTGAAAAAAGAATTACTTTAGTAAACTAATTTTCCAGGAATTTAAGACATTAATAATAAAAAAATATGATGAATGACGACAGAAAAATAAAAGAAAAATTTCAGCCAAAAACATGGAATGAAATTAAAACAAACGACTCTTGGGCCATATTTAAGATTATGGCAGAATTTGTTGAAGGATACGAAAAACTTAGTAAAATCGGACCCTCTGTATCAATATTTGGTTCTGCAAGAACAAAACCAGAAGACCCTTATTATAAATTAGCAGAAGAAATTGCTTATGAATTAACACAAAATGGTTATGGTGTTATTACTGGCGGTGGTCCAGGAATTATGGAGGCTGGTAACAAAGGAGCTAGCAGAGGAAAAGGAACCTCTGTTGGATTAAATATAGAATTGCCTTTTGAACAACATTACAATCCTTGGATCGATAGTGACAAAAACTTAGAGTTCGATTATTTTTTCGTTAGAAAAGTAATGTTTGTAAAATATTCACAAGGTTTTATTGTTATGCCTGGAGGATTTGGTAGCCTTGATGAACTTTTTGAAGCAATAACTCTAATTCAAACCAATAAAATAGGACGTTTTCCAATTGTATTAGTGGGCAGTAAGTTTTGGGGAGGTTTAATGGATTGGATAAAAAAAACTCTTTTAGAAGAGGGAAATATTTCAGAAAAAGATTTAAAATTATTCAGAGTTGTTGACACTGCAGATGAGGCAATTGAACATTTAAATAAATTTTATTCTAAATATCAATTAAAACCAAATTTCTAAAACTTAAAAAAAAATTGGAGTTATCTTTCCTTAGTTTATTCATATGAGAATTTTATTCTTATAGGTGTTCTAAAGGTAAAAATTTATTAGAAAAAATAATAATTGAGAAAACATAGTTACATCATATTATTCTGCTTCTTAGCCTGTCCTCTTCTGTATTCTCAACAGAATTCTATCCATATAAAGTCTGTCTTAGATTCCGGAAAAGATGTGTTAAGAATTGAGCAAGAAATTATCTTTCATAATACTTCAGATTCGATTTTAACAAGTATCTTTCTTCATAATTGGGCAAATAGTTACAGGGACAAAAAAACACCTTTGTTTAAAAGATTTATCAAAGACTTTAAAAAAGATTTATACTTTGCTAAAGAAAAAGAATTAGGGTCTTCAATCATCAAAAGCATGACTGTTGATTTTGAAAGTTCAAATTTTAAAGAACTAAACAATAGGGCAGATATTTTGGAAATTTTTCTCAATAAACCTCTATCACCAAATTCAAAGATTAAAATAGTAGCCTCATATATCGTAAAAATACCAAGTGCGCGTTTTACAAATTATGGTAAAAGTAAAACTGGATACCATCTAAGAAATTGGTATTTGACGCCAGCAATTTATCAGAATGGCTGGCAACTAATGAGTAACTTAAATTTAGATGATTTATACGAGAATAAAACTGACTTTAAGATAGATATTGAAGTTCCTAAAGGCTATGTTATTGAATCTAATTTACTTCAACATAAGACTGAGAAACAAGATCGTAAAAATTGTTACCAATTAGTTGGAATCAATAAAAAAGATGTGATTTTAGGAATTAAAAAAAAATCACAATTAAGAACATTTAAAACAAAAACAGTTTCCATACGAACTGATGTTTTTTCAGAGGAATTAGACTTTAACTTAACAACAGACATCTTAAATAGAGAGGTCCTTTTTTTAGAAAAACACCTAGGTAAATATCCGTATTTTGAAATATACATAGACAAGGCCACACAGAATAAAAACCCAATCTTTGGCTTAAATCAGCTCCCTAAATTTTTGCGTCCTTTTTCTGATACTTTTAAATGGGATATCACTATTTTTAAAGCATTGACAAAAAGATATATTGAAAACACTATACTACTAAACAAGAGAAAAGACCACTGGTTATTAGATGGAATTCAGAATTATTTAATGATTCAATATATAGAAGAATTTTACCCAGAAATTAAGCTTTTAGGAAACGCTTCAGATTCTTGGCTATTAAAAAAATTCAATTTCTCCAAGTTAAAATTTAATGACAAATACTCTCTTGTGTATGAATTTACAGCACGTGAATTTTTAGATCAAGCACTTACTACATCAGCTGACTCTTTATCAAATTTCAATAGAAAAATTGTTAACAAATACAAAGCAGGATTAGGACTTCGGTTTCTAAAAGGATATTTAGGAGAGAGAATTGTCAATAAAACAATTAAAGAATTCTATCAGAATAATCAATTAAAAATTATTTCTAGTGCTAAATTTAAACAATTACTTTCTTCAAAAACTACTAAAAATCTAGATTGGTTTTTTGATGAATTTCTAAAAACAACTAAAAAAATAGATCATACAATTGAAGAAATAATAAAAGAAAAAGACAGTATATCTGTAACTGTAAAAAACAAAAGAAATACAACATCACCCTTTGCTATTTATGTACTTAAAGACAAAAATATTAAATTTAAAAAGTGGGTTTCTGATATAGACAGTTCTAAAACTATTAAATTTAAAAAAGGTGACTACGACACATTTGTATTAAATTATGAAAATTTATACCCAGAACTTAACACCCTTGATAATTGGAAAAAAATTGATAAAAAATTATTTAATAAACCAGTAAAACTCTCTTTTTTCAAAGACATCAATGACCCCAATTTTAATCAGCTATTTTATCAACCAAGTGTCAATTATAATTTTTATAACGGATTAATTCTTGGAGTAAATTTACACAACAAACCTCTTATAAGAAGAAACTTTGAATTTAAAGTATCTCCATATCTTGCAACAAAAAGCAAAACATTTGTCGGGAAATTTTCTCTACTATACAATCAGTTTTTTGAAAAGACAAAAATTTATAAAATTGCATACGGCCTTGAAGGAATCACCTCAGATTATGCTCCTAACTTATCCTATAATTCATTTATACCTTATGTAAATATTTTTTTTAAAAGAAAAACGTTAAGAGATGCAACTTCAGAGTCTTTTAGAGCAAAATTAATTCATATTAACAAAGAGGTCGCCGCCAATACAATTCAAACAGCTCAAGATAATTATAGTGTTGTAAGCTTAAGTTACAATTACACAAATCCGAACATAATAAAAGAATTCAGATATCGTTTTGGTGCAGAATTTGGTAAAAAATTCTCCAAAGCACAAGTAGACCTTAGATTTAGAAAACTAACTTCATCTAATACACAATTAGATTTTAGACTTTTTGCCGGTACCTTTCTAAACAACGAAACCTCAGGTGACTATTTCAGTTTTGGGCTTGATAGAAGTAATGATTACTTGTTTGAATTAAATTACCTAGGAAGATCTGAAAGCACAGGTTTATTTAGTCAACAATATATCATAACTGAAGGTGGTTTTAAATCTGTGCTTCCAACAAGGTTTGCAAATCAGTTTATGATTTCAACGAATTCGAGTATTGGGTTATGGAGATGGGTTGAATTTTACAACGATGTTGCTTTTTTAAAAAACAAAAGCAAACCGGTTTATTTTGGGTATGAAAATGGAATTCGTTTTAATTTTGTGCATCAAATTTTTGAAATTTATTTTCCTATTTACTCAAATAATGGTTGGGAATTATCTCAAACAGCATATACACAGAAAATAAGATTTTCGTTATCTGCAGATATGAGATCCATCTATAACTTTTTTAGACGTGGTTTTTTATAAATTAACTAAATTTTTAATACTTTTAATTATTATTGAATAATTTGTAATAAAAAAGCCTTATTTGTTTAAAAAATTACGATATTGCTAATAAATATTTAAATTTTTAAATATCAACTAAAAAAACTACCTTTGCCCCACTCTAAAAATGAATAAAGATGCTGCAGGAAAAACAAACAGTTGATAAACAAAAACTTTCTTTTGAGGATTTTAAAGCAGAAGTTTTAAACGACTACAAAATTGCTAAAACCAGCAGAGAATGCAGTTTACTAGGGCGTAGAGAGGTGCTTACGGGCAAAGCCAAGTTTGGGATTTTTGGTGACGGAAAAGAAATTCCGCAACTAGCAATGGCAAAAGCATTCAAAATTGGAGATTTTAGGTCTGGCTATTATAGAGATCAAACATTCATGATGGCTATCGGTGAATTAACCGCACAACAATTCTTTGCAGCCTTGTATGCGCATACAGATATAAAAGCAGACCCGATGTCTGCTGGAAGACAGATGGGCGGTCATTTTGCAACACATAGCTTGAATGATGATGGTACTTGGAAAGACTTAACGAAACAATACAACTCAAGCTCCGACATTTCACCAACAGCCGCTCAAATGCCTCGATTACTTGGATTAGCTCAAGCTTCAAAAATTTATAGAACAGAAAAAAGCGTTCATCATAAATCTACATTTTCCAATAGTGGAAATGAAGTTGCTTGGGGCACTATCGGTAACGCAAGCACAAGCGAAGGTTTATTTTTTGAAACCATAAACGCTGCTGGTGTTTTACAAGTTCCAATCTTAATGAGTGTTTGGGATGATGAATACGGAATTTCAGTTCATGCAAAGCATCAAACAACAAAAGAAAGTATTTCAGAAATTTTAAAAGGTTTCCAAAGAGAAAAAGACAAAGAAGGATATGAAATTTTTGTTGTCAATGGTTGGGATTATGTTCAACTAATAGGCATCTACAACGAAGCTGCAAAAATTGCAAGAGAAGAACATGTTCCGGTTCTTATTCATGTAAAAGAACTAACTCAGCCTCAGGGGCATTCTACCTCTGGATCTCATGAAAGATACAAGACAAAAGAAAGATTAAATTGGGAAAAAGAATACGATTGTATCACTAAAATGCGAAACTGGATTTTAGACTTTGAACTAGAAACTGAAACCGGTGAAGTTTTACGCTTTGTGAATTCGGAAGAAGAAATTATCATACTAGAAAAAGAAGTAAAAAAAGAAGTTGTACTTGCAAAAAGAAATGCCTGGAATGCATTTATAAATGAAATAAAGCTTGAAGTTTCAACCGCTTGTCAAATACTAGATAAAGTTGCCGTTAAAAGTAAAAATAGGGCTTTCATTATCAAATATAAAAAAGAATTAGCATCCATTATTGAACCCAGTAGAAAAGACGTTTTATCAATAGCAAGAAAATCTCTACGCTATCTTAAAGACGAAGACTTTACAGAAAAAATTTTACTTCAAAATTTCATCAAAGAATCTCTAAAAGATGCTTCAGAAAAATTCTCATCTCACTTAAATAGTCAATCAGAGTTTAACGCAATAAATGTCTCAGAAAAAAAACCGCTATATACTAAAAAGAAAGCTTTAGTGGACGCAAGGATTATCATGAGAGACAATTTTGACGCCCTACTTAAAAAATACCCAGAAGTAGTCATTTTCGGTGAAGACGCAGGTTCAATCGGTGATGTAAATCAAGGACTTGAGGGACTTCAAGAAAAATACGGAGAAATAAGAGTTTCTGATACAGGCATTAGAGAGGCAACAATAATTGGGCAAGGTATCGGTCTAGCAATGAGGGGATTAAGACCTATTGCAGAAATACAATACTTGGATTACCTATTATATGCATTGCAAATTATGAGTGATGATTTAGCCACCCTTCTTTACAGAACTTTTGGGAAACAAAAAGCACCACTGATCATTAGAACACGAGGCCACAGATTAGAAGGAATTTGGCATGCAGGCTCGCCAATGGGAGGAATCATAAATAACGTAAGAGGCATTCATGTTTTAGTTCCAAGAAATATGACAAAGGCTGCAGGGTTTTATAATACATTATTAGAAGGTGACGAACCTGCATTGGTTATTGAATGCCTAAATGGATACAGATTAAAAGAAGAATTACCCTTAAATCTGGGTGAATTTAAAACACCAATTGGACAAGTTGAAACAGTTAAAAAAGGTACAGATATAACTGTTGTTTCTTACGGCTCTACTTTGAGGATTGTTGAAAAGGTTGCTTTAGAACTAGAACAAGTGGCTATAAACATTGAAATTATAGATGCACAAAGTTTACTTCCTTTTGATTTAAATCATGACTGTTTAAAAAGTTTAGCGAAGACAAATAAATTACTAATCATTGATGAAGACGTTCCTGGCGGAGCTTCGGCATATCTTCTTCAGGAAATTATAGAAAAACAGAATGGCTATAAATATTTAGATAGCAAACCCGCTACCTTAACTGCTAAGGCTCATAGAACCGCCTATGGAACTGATGGAGATTACTTCTCAAAACCCTCGGCAGAAGATATTTTTGAAAAAATATATGAAATAATGCATGAAGCAAACCCAATTAAATATAAAAGTTTGTTTTAAATTAGTTGCAAATAGCTCTAAAAAAATACTTTCTATTTTTCTCGAAGTAAAAATGTACTATTTAAGTTCTAATATTAAAATTATTTTAAGAGTCAGAAATCCATTAAAAATTTAATTATTTTACCGTTGCAATAAGTGATTTCCTATTGCACATCGTAAGCATAATTTCTTTGCACAATAATTATTTTTAAGCTCTAACAAAGCTTGCGTATCAAGCACAGATCTAGAATTAATTTTCAAATCATTAAACCTAGAAATAATACTGTTTTTTTCTGGCTTAATTTTTTTTAGAAAAACTAAAAAATCATGTTCATTAAGCTCACCTCTTCCCTTTTGATACAAAAATTTTAAAGGAACTATAGTGTTTATCAATACTAAATTGACAAACTGTTTTGTTATTTTTTTGGATGAAAAACTTGATGTTTTATGAAATGTATAATGTGTTTTCCAAAATAAATTTACATCCACATTAAATAAATTATAAAAGCCTTTTAGTGTTTTTATTTTTAATAATTTAGAAAATAAACCTTGATGAAGATGATAGAGAGAAATTAATTGTGCAATTCGTATCGTTGGAAAATTTGGAGGCCTCATCCTAAAAAAAGAAAACTGATTGTTTGATATTGAACTCAGCTTATATTTATGCTTTAAGTAATGAAATTCTTTTTTTAATTGTTGATGGTATTCCGCTTCAATTGTTTCTTCCAAAAAGCCAGATTGTCCAAATAGTAAAGCAGTTAATTTATTTTCATCAGATCGAACTCTTCTCAAGATTGAAAAATCAAAGGAATTTGCCAAACTCAAAAAAGCTTCTCCATTCACTTTTAACCCAAAATTTTTAGCCAATAATTTAAACAATACAGCTTCAAAATCATTTTTATTAGCGACTAAAATCGCGCTCATTTCATTAGATTTTCTTTCTAACCTCTCAAAGAATAAACGCTCTTTCCAATTTTCAAAAATAAAATGATCGATAGAATGGATTTCGTTTTCACAAGAAATCCAGCGTTGCTTTGCAGAAAATAAATTACGGTAATTATTAAAAGCAGAATTGAAAATAAAATCCTTTAAAATTAAAACAGGTAGAGGAGCGTTATTCCTCATAAATACCGTTAAATCATCTTCCCAAACAACATGTAAAATAACAGCGTCATAATTCGGATCAAGTTCATGATTATGAACATACCAATCTGAAGATTTTAAATGAATTTCAACATTACCAACCCAAAGTTGGTTTTCAATTTTCACTTGAGCATTCAGAAAATCGGGACCGGAATTGTAATTATGAATACCCGTCTTTAAGATCAACAAATTTTCTTTTGTGGTTGTTTTTAAATCATGAATGGAAAGTAACTGAAACTTCCAAACATAATGAAGAAAATCTTCATTCATACTTTTTTTCAATAAGGTACAAAAAATCGCATGCATTTATGTAAATATTTATAATAGTCTTAACACTACTCATCGATAAGAATGCCTTATTTTTGCAACTCAATAAATAATATGAATATCATAGACCATCTAAAATGGCGTTATGCCGTTAAAAAATTTGATTCAGAAAAACAACTTTCATCAATTCAAATTAATACACTAAAAGAAGCCTTTAACTTAACGGCAACCTCATATGGCTTGCAACCTTTAAAACTAATTGTTGTTAAAAACAAAGAAATTCAAAAAGAGTTAGTAACGCATTCTTGGAATCAATCTCAAATACAAGAGGCCTCTCATGTCTTAGTGATTTGTATTCCCGAAAAATATTCTACAGAAGATGTAAAAAACTACTTTGATTTGGTGAAAAAAATTAGAAAAACACCTGATGCAGTCCTAAATCCTTTTGTAAAAACTTTAACTACTGAAATTCAAAATAAAACACAAGAAGAATTATCTCTTTGGAATCGAAATCAAGCATATATTGCATTGGGTAATTTAATGACAGTTTGTGCAGTCGAAAAAATAGATGCCTGCCCCATGGAGGGTTTTATTCCAGAAAAATATGATGAAATACTAGGTTTAAAAAAACAAAATTTAAAATCAGTGTTAGTCTTACCAGTTGGCTTCAGAGCAGACGATTGCTACATGAAAGATTTGGCCAAAGTTCGAAAACTGACGCAGGAAACGATAATAAATATAAACTAATTTTTTACCCTAAAATTTAAGATCATGAGCGAAGCAGTAAGAAAATTAGAACCAAAAATTGTTTGGAGTCACTTTGCTGATTTAAATGCAATTCCTCGTCCTTCAAAAAAAGAAGAGCGTATTATTCAATTTATGGTAGATTTTGGTAAAAATTTAAACCTTGATACTGTCATCGACAATGTTGGTAATGTGATTATAAAAAAACCGGCTACAAAAACTTTTGAAGATCGAAAAACAGTTGTCTTACAAAGTCATCTCGACATGGTTCATCAAAAAAATTCTGATACTATTTTCGACTTTGACAAAGAAGGAATTAAAATGTTGGTTAACGGAGATTGGGTTACTGCAGACGGAACAACTTTAGGTGCTGACAATGGCATGGGCGTGGCAGCAATCATGGCGGTTTTATCTTCCAATAATCTTCAACACCCTGCGATTGAAGCACTTTTTACAATTGACGAAGAAACAGGCATGACTGGCGCAATGGGTTTAGAAGCAGGTCTTTTAAAGGGTGAAATTCTCTTAAATTTAGATACCGAAGAAGATGATGAAATTGGAATGGGCTGTGCTGGAGGCATCGATATTACTGCTACTAGAAATTATTCTGAAGAAAAAGTACCTGATAATTCCATCGCTTTTTTGATGACCGTAAAAGGGTTAAATGGAGGACATTCTGGAATGGATATTGATAAAGGATTAGGAAATGCTAACAAAATTATGAATCGACTATTGTTTGATAGTTTTACAAATTTTGGTTTGCGTATTTCAGAAATAAATGGCGGTAGTTTGCGCAATGCAATTCCTCGTGAAAGTAAATCAATTTTTACTGTAGACCTCATTTCTAGTGAAGCATTTCTTTTTGAAACTAACCTACTTATAAACAACATAAAAGAAGAATTTGCTACATTAGAACCCAACTTAACTATTGATATATCGACAACTTCTACTCCAAAAAGTGTAATGGAATTGGGGGTTCAAGAAGGACTTATAAAGTCTATTTACACAGCCTTAAATGGAGTATATAGAATGAGCCCAGATATTATAAATTTGGTAGAAACTTCCAATAATATTGCAAGAGTAATTGTTAAAGAAGGTAAAATTAAAATCGCATGCCTCACACGGTCTTCTTCAGAAAGTAATAAATTAGATTTGGCAAATTCTTTAAAATCTGCTTTTGAATTATCAGGATTTGATATTGCTCTTTCTGGAGATTACCCAGGATGGCAACCAAATGTAAATTCTGAAGTTTTAGAAATAGTTAGAAATCTTTATGAAAAATTACATGGAGAAAAAGCAAATGTTGCCGCATGTCATGCAGGATTAGAATGTGGGATTTTAGGTCAGAATTACCCAAAAATCGATATGGTTTCTTTTGGTCCAACCATTAAAGGAGCCCACTCACCAGATGAAAAAGTAAGCATCCCCTCAGTTGATAAATTCTGGAAATTTTTAGTTGAGATTTTAAAAAATACACCCAAATTATAAACGTCTTTCACATACGATAACCGAAGTAAATACATTGATTTTGTAACATCAAACTTGTTCAAAAACATTAAATAGACGCATACAAATTACTCATAAACAATTACTTATAACAATAGTTTTTTGTTAATATCTTTAACTCTATAAAGACAGAAAAAAATGTAAATTTACGATTGGTAAAGAAAGATAATACAATGGGTAAAATAATTGCTATTGCAAATCAAAAAGGGGGTGTTGGTAAAACAACAACTAGTATTAATTTAGCTGCTTCTCTAGGAGTTTTAGAAAAAAAAGTTTTATTAATTGATGCTGATCCTCAAGCAAATGCTACTTCTGGCTTAGGTCTTGATGTTGATTCGGTAACATTCGGTAGCTATCAAGTTTTAGAGCACACAATCTCAGCAAAAGAAGCAATTATAAAAACCGATTCGCCTAATTTAGATATCATTCCAGCGCACATAGATTTAGTTGCTATAGAAATTGAATTGGTAGACAAAGAAGAAAGAGAGCACATGTTAAAAAAATCATTGGTTGAAATTAAAAATGACTACGATTATATTTTTATAGACTGTGCACCATCTTTAGGTTTGATAACATTGAACTCTTTAGTCGCAGCAGACTCTGTAATTGTTCCTATTCAATGCGAGTATTTTGCTCTCGAAGGTTTAGGAAAACTATTAAATACAATTAAAAGTGTTCAAAATATTCATAACTTAGGTTTAGATATAGAAGGATTGCTACTTACCATGTTTGATTCTCGTTTACGTCTTTCCAATCAAGTTGTAGATGAGGTTAGAAAACATTTTTCTACCATGGTTTTTGAAACTATCATTAGAAGAAATACACGTCTGGGTGAAGCACCAAGTTATGGAGAAAGTATAATTGCATATGACGCCACTAGTAAAGGAGCGATAAATTACCTAAATTTAGCCCAGGAATTAATAAAAAAGAATTCGTAAATGGCAAAAGCAACTAAAAAACAAGCTTTAGGAAGAGGGTTATCTGCCTTATTACAAGAAACACCAAAGATCAACTCTTCGTCAGATAAAAATGCTGATGAAGTTGTTGGAAGTATTATAGAAATTGAACTTGATTTCATTGATGTAAACCCTTTTCAACCAAGAACTTACTTTAATGAAGCATCCCTCCAAGAACTAGCAAAATCGATTCAAGAATTAGGAGTAATTCAGCCAATTACAGTAAGAAAATTAAAAGGAAATAGATTTCAATTAGTGTCTGGAGAACGAAGATATAGAGCATCCAGATTAATAGGTAACGAAACAATTCCTGCATACATTAGGCTCGCCAACGACCAAGAAATGTTAGAAATGGCTTTGGTTGAAAATATTCAACGTAAAAATTTGGATCCAATTGAAGTAGCGCTTTCTTATCAGCGTTTAATTGACGAAATTGAACTAACCCAAGAAGAATTAAGTTCAAGAGTTGGTAAAAAACGCTCTACCATCAGCAATTATTTACGTTTGTTAAAATTAGATCCAATATTACAAACAGGAATGAGAGATGGTTTTATTTCTATGGGTCATGGAAGAGCTATGATTAATGTTGAAAACACAGAAGATCAGTTGGGGATTTACGAGAAAATTTTAAAAGAAAAATTATCTGTTAGACAAACAGAAGATCTAGTCAAAAAATTAAAATCTGGAACAACTACAAAACCGAATAAAAAACAAATTCCTAGTTATGTAAAAAAGAGTATTGCAGGAATTAGCGAATACTTTGGACGTAAAATAGATGTTAAAATTAGCACCAATGGAAAAGGTAAAATTCTAATTCCTTTTCATTCTGAAGAAGATTTAAACCGAATAAAAAACTTATTAAAATAAGTGCTTTTTAAAAGAATCATATTTGTTTTATCTTTTGGATTTTTTTCTGCGTATATTTTTGGGCAGAAAGATACAGTAAATGTAAAAAAAGTCAAATACAACAAACAGGTTAAATTTGATAAAAGAAGCATTTACAATCCTTTAGCTCCAGCAAAAGCTGCTTTTTATTCAGCTATTTTTCCAGGAATGGGTCAAATTTACAATGAAAAATATTGGAAAACTCCTATTGTTTGGGGAGCATTAGGAACAAGTATTTATTATTATTTAAACAATAACAAAGAATATAAAAGATACCGGACAGCCTATAAATTAAGAAGAAATAATTTAGTTGATGAATTTACTATTAATGGAATTGAAATTATTTCTATAGAAACTTTAGAAAGAGCTCAAGATCAATTGAGGGAAAATAGAGATGTATCACTTTTAACAACGGTCATTCTTTATGTTCTACAAATTGTAGAGGCAAGTGTAAATGCGCATTTAATCCAATTTAACACGGATGATAATTTATCATTTAAGCCTACTTTTATAAATGATCCTATTGAAATTGACGCTCCGAAAGTAGGTCTAACAATTAAATATAATTTTTAAAATGAAAATTGCACTATTAGGTTATGGAAGAATGGGTAAAGAAATTGAAAAAATTGCTTTATCTCGTGGACATGAAATAGTAATCAGAAAAGATGTAGATGACATCATTGATATTACATTAGCAGACGTGGCTATTGACTTTAGTGTTCCCAATTCGGCTTTTAATAATATCTCAAATTGTTTAAATAACAATGTACCCGTTATATCTGGCACTACTGGATGGTTAGAAAAATATGAGGATGCAATTGCCTTGTGTATAGAAAAAAAAGGAGCATTTATTTATGCTTCAAATTATAGTTTAGGTGTCAACATATTTTTTGAACTAAACAAACAATTGGCAAAAATGATGAAAACCATAGAGGGGTATAATATTTCTATGGAAGAAATTCATCATACTAAAAAATTAGACGCACCTAGCGGAACAGCAATTACTTTAGCCGAGGGAATAATAGAAAATACCTCCAAAAATAGCTGGGAATTAGGAGAAGTAACTTCGGAAGAAAATATACCAATTATTGCTAAAAGAATTTCTAAAGTTCCTGGCACACACACTGTATGGTATGATTCTGAAGTAGATTCTTTAGAAATTAAACACACAGCTCATAACCGAAAAGGTTTTGCTCTAGGTGCTGTAATTGCTGCTGAATGGATTTCTGATAAAACGGGAGTCTTTTCTATGAAAGACGTTTTAAATATTGATTAAAAACTGTAACATTTTCGCTATTTTTGTGCTTTATTAAAAATTAAAATCACATCCTTTCAAAAAGAATCTAAAAATATTAATATGACTTTTTTACAATGGTTTCTCTTTTTTTTAAGTATTCAAACAATTCATTTTTTTGGAACTTGGAAATTATATGTAAAAGCAGGAAGAAAGGCTTGGGAAGCTGCTATTCCTGTTTACAATGGAATTATTTTAATGAGAATTATTAATCGACCAAAATGGTGGATTCTCTTGTTATTCATTCCTGTGGTGAATTTGTTAATGTTTCCAGTTATATGGATTGAAACCCTAAGAACTTTTGGTTTTTATAAAAAATCAGACTCCTTTTTAGTTATTATAACTTTTGGTTTGTATATCCTATACATCAATTATCTAACAGATTCAAAATACAATGCTAATAGAAGCTTAAAACCTAGGTCAGAACTAGGCGAATGGATTAGTTCAATTACATTTGCAATTATTGCTGCTACTTTGGTTCACACCTACTTTATGCAGCCGTTTACAATACCTACTTCATCTTTAGAAAAATCTTTACTTGTTGGTGATTATCTTTTTGTAAGTAAATTTCACTATGGCGCAAGGGTTCCTTCAACAGTAATCGCAGCTCCAATGGTTCATGATTCGCTTCCTTTTACTGGAACAGCATCTTATTTAAAAAAACCTCAACTGCCATATACACGCCTACCAGGCTTGCAAAAAATTAAAAATAATGATATTGTATGTTTCAATTGGCCTGCAGACACGCTAGCTACAATGTGGGGAGATACATCTGGTAAATTCACTTACAAACCTGTTGATAAAAAAACAAACTATGTAAAACGTTCTGTTGGTATTGCTGGTGATTCTTTAGAGATGATAAATGGTTATTTCTACATCAATGGCAAAAAAAATGTATTGCCAGATAGAGCTAAGTTACAGTTTTATTATACCTACGAATCAAAAAAACCTATCAGTCAAAGTACTTATCCTAAATTTTTAATCGATAAGGAAAGAACGGGAGTTTATAAAATTTTGTCTGAATATTGGAATAATTCTAAGGTACAAGATGCAATAAAAAAGAATGGAAATTTAGCTAAAATTGGTTCAGACTCTCTTTATACAGAGGTTGCTGGAGGTATAAATACTGACTTAGCAAGAAAATTAAAAATGGTTTCTGTTGAGAATAAAATTAATATCAATTTAACTGAAGAGGAAGTTAATCGCTTAATGAAATACCCATATACTGTGTCTTTAAAAAAGGTAAATCATGGAGCTGATAATGCCATATTTCCACACATAGAGAAATTAGGTTGGAGTCAAGATAATTTTGGTCCAATATACATTCCAAAAGCAGGAAGCTCTGTAGAATTGACTTCTGAATCATTACCCTTTTACGAACAAATTATCCGAAATTATGAAAACAATGACCTACAAGTTATTGGAGAAAATATTTTTATCAATGGAAAAAAGGTAGATTCTTATACATTCAAACAAGATTATTTTTATTTGATTGGAGACAACAGACATAACTCGTTAGATGCTCGTTATTGGGGCTATGTTCCTTTTGATCATGTGTTAGGAAAACCCGTAATGATTTGGTTTAGTTGGGATGCAAATGCAGCTTCTTTTGGAGCTAAATTAAAGTCCATTCGTTGGAATAGATTGTTTACCACAGTTCATGGTGATGGCAAACCTGTTTCTTACAGATATTTAGTTTTAGTGTTGATTGGCCTTTATATGGGTTATAATTTTTACAAAAAGAAGAAGAAAACTCTTAAAAAATAAGGGAAATGGCTTTGTTTATTCCTACGTATTTTTCTCCAATATCTCAATATTCTGAAATTATAAAATCTGATTCTATATCTTTTGAGATGCAAGATAATTTTCAGAAACAAAGCTATAGGAATAGATGCTATATCTATAATTCTAATGGAAAACAGTTGCTAAACATTCCTCTAAAAAATAAGAATAAAGGAACCTCTGAAAGAAAAAAAACTAAAGACATGTTGGTTGAAAATAATGTTCCTTGGCAAGAGCATCATTTGAAATCTTTACAGACAGCCTATAGAACCTCTCCTTTTTATGAGTTTTACGAAGATGATTTATTGTCAATTTTCACAAAAAAATACACTTTTTTACAAGATGTAAATATTGATACCTTTTTATTTATTTCAGATGCTTTACAAATAAATCAGCAATACTCTAAAACCAAAGAATACATTTTAGAGGAGAATAAAGATGACTTTAGAAAACTTGCTGATACAAAAAAACAACCAAAACAATCACAAAAATCATACATACAAATGTTTGACGACAAACATGGATATATTGATAATTTATCAACTTTAGACCTTCTTTTTATGGAAGGTCCAAACGCCATAAGCTATTTAAAATAAAAAATGTAACTTTAATAAAATTTATTATGTATGGATTTTTTAAAAACATTTACAGAAGATTATTTCCCCTCACAATCTGATGCCTTTGCTGAAAAGTTAAGTAATCTTTTAACCAAAAAAAAATTCAAGAAAAAAGAAATTATTGTAAAATTAAAAGAAATTCCCTCAAAATTTTACATCTTAAAAAAGGGAATTGTTAGAAGTTATATGGTTGGATCTCAAGGAAAAGAGCATATTAAAATATTATATACAAAAAATAATATTTTTGCTCCAATGACTGCTCTTATTAAAAAAAAACCATCACTTTATTCTTTTGATTGTCTCACAGATTGCGAAATTTTAGAAGGAAATTACACTGATTTATTAGCTTTGACAAATTCTAATTTAGAATTTTCAATTCTGTATTCTAAAATTCTTGAAGAAATGTATGTAAGAACTGATAATAAAATTCATGATTTATCAATATTAAATGCTACAGAAAGGTTTAAAAAACTAAAGAAAGAAAAACCTACTATTGAAAATCTAATTAAACAATATCATATTGCCTCTTATTTAAACATCACTCCAACTCAATTAAGTAGAATTAAAAAAGAGTATTATTCAAAATAATTTTTAAATCTATTAACCTATGTTTATGATACTTATAGATCATTATTGTAATTTTAAAACATAGATTGCTATTAGAAAAAGTTTTCATTTTATTTCCCTAACAATAATATGAGCTTTATAAAAAAATTTATTGAACTTTATTCTTCTTCAGCATCTAAAGACTTTGTTGAAAAATTAACAAATAGATTAAAAACAACCTCATATAAGAAAAATGAAAGCATTGTAAAACTCGGTGATAATTCATCAAAATTTTATATCTTGAAAGAGGGAATTGTTAGAAGTTATATAATAGGTCCAAAAGGAAAAGAACATATTAAAATATTACATAAGGGCATCAGTGTTTTCGCTCCTTTAACTGACCTTATTAAAAAACAACCCTCAACTTTAATTTTTGATTGCTTAACAGATTGTGAAATATTAGAGGGGAATTTCTATGAATTATTTACTCCAAAAAATTTAAACTTAGAGTTTTCTAGCTTCTACATTAAAGTCCTCGAAAGAATATATACTACTTCTGAAAATAAAATTTATGATCTATCAATCTTAAATGCTACTGAGAGGTACATAAAATTAAGAAGAGAAATTCCTAACATTGAAAATCTAATTCAACAATATCATATTGCATCTTACTTAAATATTACTCCAACACAATTAAGTAGAATTAGAAAAGAGTATTATTCAAAATAAAATTATTCTATACAACTATGTTGAGAAATATAGAAGATCATTATTGTATATTTAAGCATTAGGAAACATTTCCCCCAAATATTAAATTTCATTTATGTTTCTATAATTATAAAAAGGCTTGTTGATCAACAAGTCTTTTTTACATTTACAGCATATGATATTAAAATTGTTTGTCCATTATGGGTTTTATTTTTCCAGTAATAATTGCCTTTTTATTATTTAAAGAAAAATGGAAAACGATCTACTTCACTTTTATTTAAAGCATGCTTTTAGATTTAGACCATTTAATAGAAACACTTATATTTGACAAGAACTATACCTGGTATTGGCTTTTATTTCCTGCATTCTTAAAGAGCCAACATAATACATTTTATTTGTATTTTGAAAAAAACAAGAACCATATCAATAGGACTCCTTTTTCATATGATCATCTATAATGTAGATTGTTATTTGAAATATTTTTTGAATAGATTACTCAACTCGGAGGATATATTAAACTTAAAAATTAAAAAAAGATAAATTACTACTATTAGAATACTTTTTAGGAAAATGTTAATGAGAGGATGAATTGGAAATTTTAATAAATAAATATTTTCAATTGGAAAATCCCAAAAGTTGAAAAATAAATATAAAATAGCGATTATTAAAATCATCTTAAATGTCTTATTCGTATAAGGTGTAATTGAGAACTTAGTTTTTACAAAAAATAGTTTAAAAGAATTTGCAAGAAAAATAACAATCAACGTAGCTAATGCTAAACCATCTGTACCCATCTCTAACTCATAGTAAAAGAGTTTATTCAAAAAATACACGGACAAAGCCATAGAGATACTAATTGGTAGCGTTATTCTATAAAACTTAGAATTATTTATGATGGCGCCATTGTTACCCAGTAAACCGTTATATAATTTAAGAGAAGAAATCACAAAAACGACGAATACACCTCCTGCATATTCGTCAGGTAATAATTTATATAACTGCTTTATGTTCGCATTAATTAACACAAAGAAAAGACCACTTATTAACAATAGATTAATAGAGCTTTTTTTATACAATGATGCTACTTCTTCGTGATTATCTTCATTTAATGTTTTAGAAGTTAAAGGCTGTAAAATAGTAAGCATAGCTCTACTCGGAGCTTCTATAAAAGAACCAATAAAAACGGCTACAGAATAATAAGCAGCTTTTACTAAAGATTCTTTGCCTGGAATCATGTATTTATCAATATCTAAAATAATAGCTCCTGCACTACCCGCCAAAATAATATATCCTGAAAAACGGATTACTTCTTTAAAATTATCTGGTATCAATAATGTGAATTTTGGCATGTATAAATTGAGTGCATAGAACATCATAATAAACATTCTAATAAAATAAGCACCTGTCAAATAATATATGAATTCTGTTTTTGAAATAAAACCAAAATAAACAAGAAATAATAAGATCATTACAACTACTCGATTGTACAATTCTTTCAAAATATTACCAAATACTGATTGAAACTGAACTTTAGCCCAAGCATAAAAAATCTCAAAATAGGAGGTCGATAATGCAACTAAAAAAATAATAAAGGTGTACTCTTTAATAATTGGATTTTCTACTGATAAATAATCGCCTATTTCTTGGTAAAAATAGTTTCCAAAATAAGCAATTGGTATTGCTACTAAGAAGGGTAAAAAAAGGACAGACGTCAAAAAACGATCTTTTTCAACTTTTGTCAAATAGCTCGAAAAAAATTTTATAATTGTATGATGAATTCCGAGGGCAATTAAAGGCATTAGTAGGTTTGAAGTAGATAACAAAAAAGTTACTAAACCATAGTATTCATCGTCTAAAAAACGAGTATATAAAAACAACGTGTTTATACCACCAAAGGCAAAACCTAAATAGATAAAAAATGTATTCTTTAAAGATTGCTTAAAAATAATACCCATATTACGAATGTAAACTTTTAATAATGAAAGCTAACTTTTTAGTTAATTCTTTTCTGTGATATTTCCCAATATTTTTAGAATTCACTTTTAAATTTCCTTTTTTATATAGATGATAAAATTTTAGTATTTCTGATGATAATTGTTCACGATTACTAAAATCAATAAGTATACCTGAGTCTGTTTCTTTTAAGATTTCTGCTAAATCTCCATCTTCAGGACCTATGGCTAAAATTGGTCTTTTTGCAATTAAATATTCAAATAATTTACCGGTTAAAATTCCTTTAGACTTTTCAATATTTGGAATTAACAATAATAAAACCTGTGCTTTATTCTGAAATTCAATTGCTTTTTCGTGATCTACATAGCCTTTAAAACTTGTGTTTTTTTCTAAGTTATTCTTTAAAACTTCTACCCTTACATCATCAGAAATATCACCAATAAAATTTAATTTTAAATCATTTTTAAAATCTTCATTCTGAGAACAAAGTTCTTGTAAAACTTTAAAAAAAAGTTTTGGATTGCTTTGTTTTGGCAATAGCCCAATATATGAAATTGTAAACAATTTATCTAAAACAGTATCTTCTGCACTTCGTGTTTCATTGTCATAACCATTGGTAATTACTTCTACTCTTCTTGCATTTATGGAGAACTGTTCTTTAAGACTTTCACTAACAGTAAGCACACAGTCTGCATTTTTTAACACCGATTTTTCTAATATTTTATTTTTCTTTTTTGCAAATGATTGTTCACTAAAATCTTTATTATAATATAAATCTGTCCACGGGTCTCTGAAATCTGCAATCCATTTTAACTTGTTTTTTTTGTGTAATTTCTGAGCTATCAAATGCATACTGTGAGGAGGGCCTGTGGAAATAATAGCATCAACTTTATTTGAATTTAAATACTTTTGAAGAAATTTTACAGAAGAATTCACCCAAAATACTTTTGGGTCAGGAATAAAAAAATTACCTCGAATAAAGGATAAAAAACGGTTTTGATTAATATTAGAAATTCCACTTTTTTGAGATTTTTTTTTCTTCCAAAAAAGCAGGTCTGTAGGTTCCCAGATAGAATGTTTTAAAACTTTAGTATTTCTAGGAACATCGTCTAAAAGGGTCTTATCTTCTTTAAGGTACCTAGCATTATCAACAGTATATACAACAGGTTCTATACCATATTCTTGCAAATACTTTACGAACTTCAACCAACGCTGAACTCCAGATCCTCCAGCAGGAGGCCAATAATAGGTAATAATTAATACTTTCAAACTGTTAAATTATCATATAATTCAATTAATTTTTTAGAGGTTTTTTCCCATGAAAACTCATTTCTAACAAAATCCATTCCGTTTTTTCCTAGTTCTGATCTTAATTCCTCATCTTTATAAAGCGTAATAACTTTAGAAGAAAAATCTTCGACATCTTTTTCTTTATGAACTAATCCTGTATTGTTTTTTTCTACTATTTTTTTTTGAGCGATTGCATCACTAACCAAAAGTGGTTTTCCAAAACTCATATATTGAAATATCTTATTAGCATACGCTACGTCATGCTGTAAATTTCTGTGCAACGGAGAGATACAAACATGACTTGCCAAAATATAAGATTGAAATAAACTTACATTCTGCCATCCTTCAAAATCTACAAAATCCTCTAATTTTAAGTCTTGAACATATTTTTTTAAGATTGAATCTGTTGTATTTTTACCTACAATTACAAGCTTCAAATTTCGAATTTTAGATTTTAATTTTTCTGTTGCGTTAATAGCAGTTTTTAGACCTCTTCGTAAATGAGTATCACCCAAATATAAAATAACAAAATTATTTTTATACCTTTTCATTATAGTTTCATCAATCTTGTATGAACTATAAAATGATTTTCTAATAGTGTTTGGCACTAATACTAACTTATCTTTTGAAGAGGGAATTCTTTTCTCTAAATCTTCAAGAAATTCTGGAGAAACGGAAATAACGTTATTCGCTCTTTCTATAAATTCTCTTTCTTTAATTTTCCATTTTTTTGGTGAAATAATATATTTCCCTGGAAATTTTTGAAGATGAGGATATAGTTTCATTACTTCAGGAACATTATCATGTAAATCTAAAACCACTGGAAGTTTGTATTTTTTATTCGCATTAAAAACTGCTTGCGCAATTCGCATGTCATGAATATGTAAAACATCAATTTTGGTTTCTAAAATAAAGCATTCGATCTTTATTTTCATTAAAAGACTGTACAAAGGAATTGTATATGCTAAAGCAGATAATTTATACTCCATTTTATTGGAAGAGTATCTTTTTACTTGAATACCATTAATTATTTCTGATCCTTTTTCATCAGAATATTTTAAACAAAAAATAAAAACTTCATGTCCTGCATTGATTAAAGAAACTGCCTCGTTTTCTACCCTTGGATCAGGAGGAAATTTTGCATCTAGAATCATTCCTATTTTCATGCTTTCTTCTTCTTTTGATAAAAAAACCATCCAACGGGTATCAAAAATAACATAGTGTAAGAAAAAATAGAAATTATTTGTCCTTGTTGAATTACTTTTGGCTCAAACTTAAATTCTATGATATGCTCTCCTGCAGGAACTGTCATTCCTCTTAAAACGTAATTCACTCTGTAATGAGGTGTTAATTTTCCATCAACATAAGCATTCCATCCATCTTTGTAATAAATTTCAGAAAACACAGCAAATTGCTCTCTTTCAGTTTTGGATTGATAACTTAATGAAGTAACATTGTAATTAAGAAGTTCTATGGTTGCTGTAGAATCTTGTTCTACCTTGAAATTAATTTTTCTTTTCAAATGACTTTTATCAATAACAACTTCACTTTTAGTATTTAAAGAATCCAATGCTTGCATTTCTTCATTTGCAGAGTTAACAATTTTTATATCTTGAACATACCAGGCATTTCCATTTGCATCGGGGTTTTGCTGAGCTTGTTTCTCTCCTTTATCGTTACCTACAATAAAATACTTGGCATTTAACATGTTTAAAACCTGCATATTATTTTTTGCAATTTGATATTCAAACAACTCTTGATAACGCATCATTTTTGCAGCATGATAACCTCCAATAGAGTGATGAAAATAAGAAGTACTTCCATCGTTCATTGGATTTACAGTGAAATTACCAACTCTAAAATGTGTTTTATCTTGTAGTATAAGTTTATCTGCATTTGAGGCAATAAAAGGCTTGTCTATGTTTCTTGATGCTTTAAAATCATCTTCATTTACATACTTTTTATTCACTGAAATTAAATCAAATAGAACTAAAATCATCAATGCGATTACTACAACTGCTTGTTTTAATTTATTTTTCAACAACATCCATAAAACTCCTGCAGAAAGTAACATTAAAACTATAGAGCGAAAAGTATCTATTAATAACATAGATTTTCTATCTGCAATTAAAGCATCTACTAACCCTTTCAATTGATTGTATTGGGAATCACGTAATCCTTCGAAAGATGAAAATACATGCGCTGACAAAAACCCAAAAACTGCCAAACCACCAAAAAGATAAATCGCTTTTTTTAAATTCTTTTGTTTTTCATCCAAAGATACTTCTGATGAAAAAAATTGTTTTAGCCCTAATATAGCTAGTATTGGCACGCACAATTCTGCAATAACTTGAATAGAAGAAACAGCTCTAAACTTATTGTATAAAGGAAAATAATCAATAAAAAAGTTCGTTAAAAATTCAAAGTTTCTTCCCCAACTCATCAAGATAGAGAAGATTGTTGCAGCAACCAACCATTGTTTTAATGGTCCTTTTACTAGGAATAAACCTAAAAAAAATAGAAAAAATAGTACCGCACCAATATAGGCAGGAGCTTCTATAATTGTTTGGTCTCCCCAATAGGTTAAAACTTGTTTAGAATAATCTTTAGCTACTTTTTTACCTACTTTTTTTTCTAATAATTGATAAAATTCTGAGTCCGCTTCTAATTCTTCAACAGTACCACCACCCATATAACGTGGAATGAATAAATTAAAAGTTTCTAATTTTGCGTAACTATATTCTGTGATATAACTTTTTTCTAAACCATTTGAAGGGACTTTAATACTCCCTTTAGGATCTATCGTTAGTTCAGATTTTCCTCTTGTACTAAAATCAGCATATTCTTTCATTGCCATTAAACGAGAAGAATTTGCAGCAATACCTAATAAAACAGCAGCAATAATTATGATCCCTTGTTTCATAAAAACAGAGAATGTCTTCAATCTAATTGCATGTATCAACTCGATAATACCCATAATCAGTAAACAGAATCCAAGATAGTAGGTCATCTGAGGATGGTTTGTATAAATTTCTAAGGCCATTGCTAGACCTGTGGTTGTAAAACCAAGAATATATCTTTTTTGAAAAACCCACACTACTCCGGCTAAAACCATTGGCATATATGCAATTGCATGTGCTTTTGCGTTATGTCCTGCACCAAATATGATAATTAAATAAGTAGAAAACCCAAAGGCCAATGACCCTAAAATTGCCAATCTCCAATTTACTTTCAAAGCCATCATCAATACAAAAAAGCTCAAAAAATATAAGAAAGTATAATCTGCTGGTCTTGGTAAAAATCGTAGGGCTTTGTCTAAGATTCTAACAAAATCATTTGGATAATAAGCACTTATCTGATAGGCTGGCATACCACTAAAAGAAGCTCCAGTCCAATAAGGCTCTGTATTATTCTTAGCTCTAAAGTCATTTATATCTTTTACCATTCCGGTAAATTGAGTAATGTCAGATTGATGTAGCTTTTTTCCATCTAAAATAGGATGGAAATATACAATTGAGGCCAATACAAATATTACCAAAGCAATGATGTAAGGAATAACTTTATTAGAAAATTTCAAGTGAATACTTTTAAATTAATATCTAGTTTAAAATATAAAATACTTGTTTATTTGTGATCAATCAATCTCCTCAAAATCAACATATTCCCCCACAGAATCCTTGCTTTTCTTCTGATTCATTGGCTGCTTATCTATCACAGTTTCTCCCTCAGGTACTTTATTTTTGGATTGTTGTTGTTTTCCTTGATATTGCTGTTCCGCTTTATTTTTGATCGTCTCTGCAGCTTTTTTAATTAGAAAAGGCGCAAATAATCTTGCTAAAAACTTAAAAACATAATAAAAAAGAAGAATAAAAAATATTGTTCTTAGTAAACCCATTTATATATATAATAGAATAAAATCAAAAATAACAATTTGAACACAATTGAAGCGTTTACAATCTATAAAAATTTCATAAAGTCAAAAAAATATAGAATGCTTTTTAAAAACAGCATTTTTAACCTATGTTTGTGTTTATTGGTTACTACTTAAAATAAAATTGTATTCTAACATATGAAAAACCTTATTTTAATCTTTTTTTTAATCTCCTGTTTACTTGCAACAACATCTTTAAAAGCTCAGTATACAGAAATAATAAACTCGAATAAACCTGGTTTTTCTGACAGTCCTTATAGTGTTGGCAAAGGAGTTTATCAATTTGAAAGTAACTTTTTCTTGAAGAACTTGGCTTCAGGAACCTCTTTTACAATACCTCAATCATTTGGAGTTGATCTTCTTTTTAGAACTAGTCTATTTGTTGAAAAATTAGAACTAAATTCGCAAGTAACTTTTCAAAAAGACAAAGTAGCCATTCAAAATGTTTTTAATTCTAGTTATTTTACTTCTGGAGTAAGCAGGTTTACAATTGGAGCAAAATATTTATTATTCAAACCCACCTATAGAGATGTATCAAAAGAAATTAGAAGCTGGAAAAGACGAAATGCTTTTGATAAAAAAAGATTCATTCCTTCTGTTGCTATTTATTTGGGAGTCAATTCAGACTTTGTCAATGAAATTCACAAGACAGGAAATATCACACCAAAAGTAGGTGTATTATTACAACAAAATCTAACGAACGATTTTAACCTTATTTCCAATATTTTTTTCGACAAAATTGGAACTGAATTTTCTGAAATTTCCTACATAATTTCTGCTACACAAAATTTTGCTGATCGATGGTCTGGTTTTATAGAGCATCAAGGAATCTTTCTTAAACACCAAAAAAACATAAATTTAGGAACAGGACTCACCTACTTATTTAACAAAGATATTCAAATTAATACTTCTGCTAGGTTTGTACAAGAGGGACGATCGAGAGGTTTTTATGGGTGTTTAGGAGTGTCTTATAGAATTGATAAACATGAAGATTCTTATATCGAATTGGATGAAAATGGTAAAAAAATTACAGATACTGCTGTTTCTAGATACAACTACAGACAAAAAAACGGTTTTTTCTCTCGTATTTTTAAAATTTTCAAGAAAGATAAAAGAGTGAAAAGAAAGCGAAAAAGAAAGCGAAAAAGAAGCTAATTTAGGATTTAAAACTATGATTTTATTAAAAAAAGTTACTTCTAGAAAAGATATGAAAGCCTTTGTGCTCTTTCCATTTTCTTTGTACAAAAAAAATGATTTTTGGGTGCCTCCTATTGTAAAAGATGAAATTGATAATTTTGATCCAAAAAAAAATCCTGTTTTTAAAAATGCAGATGCACAATTCTTTGTAGCGATTAAAAACAATACAATTGTTGGAAGAATAATCGCAATCATCAATTGGTTTGAAGTTGAAAAACAACAGATTAAAAAAATGCGTTTTGGATGGTTTGATGTGATTGATGATCTTGAAGTAAGTAAGATACTATTAAACAAAGTAAAAGAAATTGGCCTCAAGAATAATCTAGACTATATTGAAGGTCCTGTAGGATTTAATAACCTTGATAAAACTGGAGTATTAATTGAAGGTTTTGATCATATAGGTACAATGATCACCTGGTATAACCACCCATATTACAAGGAACATTTAGAAAAATTAGGATTTGTAAAAGAGAAAGAATATTCAGAAAATAAGTTTAAATTTAAAAATGTAGATGCAACGTATTTTGATAGAATAAGTCGTGTTTTAAAAAAACGTTTTAAATTAAAAGCACTAGATTTCACAAGAACAAAAGACATACTCCCTTACGTTGATGAAATGTTTGAGGTTTTTGATAAAAGCTATTCGAAGCTATCAACTTTTGTTCCTATTTCAGATTCTCAGGTAGCTTTTTTTAAAAAAAAATACATCTCTTTTATCAATCCAGAATTCATAAAATTTGTAGTTGACGAAAATAATAAACTTATTGCTTTTGCTATTGTAATGCCTTCTTTTTCTGAAGCCTTGCAGAAAGCAAATGGCAAATTATTTCCATTTGGATTGTTTCATTTATTAAATGCAAGAAAGCATGCAAAAGATGTTACTTTCTATTTGATTGGAGTACATCCAGAATATCAAAATAAAGGTGTTCATGCCATTATTTTTGATCAATACACAAAAACTTTCGCTCCTTTAGGAATAGAAAATTGCATCAGAACTCCAGAGTTAGAAGAGAATGAAGCTATCAAAAAGTTGTGGGAAAAGTTTAGCCCAGTAACTCATAAAAGACGTAGAACTTATAAATTAGAAATCGATGCAACTATTTTATAATTCAGAAATTTCTATAGAAACAAAACAAATTACTTTTGATAAGATTGAAAGTAAACATATTGTCCGTGTATTGCGAAAAAAAGAAAATGATATTCTTAAAATAACGAATGGAAAAGGTTATTTATTTGATGTTAAAATTAGTTTTGCAAACGACAAAAAATGTCTCGCAGATATTGTTGCTGTCACAGAAAAAAAGAACCCTAGGAATTATTATCTACACGTTGCAATTGCTCCTACCAAAAATAATGACCGAATGGAATGGTTTTTAGAAAAAGCAACTGAAATTGGTATTGATGAAATCACACCAATTATTTGTAAAAACTCTGAACGTAGGATTGTTAAATTAGAGCGTTTTGAAAAAATTATTCAATCCGCTATGAAACAATCTTTAAAATTCACGTTACCAAAACTCAATGAACCCAGAAAATTTAGTGATTTTATAAATCAAAATTTAGATGGAAAAATTTGCATAGCACATTGTGAAAAACAAGAAAAAAAATTATTAAAATCTGTTATCGATGCCTCTGAAAAAGTAACCGTTCTAATTGGTCCTGAGGGAGACTTTTCTTCTGATGAAATTAATAAAGCACTGATGAAAAAAATTATTCCTATCACTTTGGGAAAAAGTAGACTTCGCACAGAAACAGCTGCTTTAGTTGCTGTAAATAGTGTTTCTTTTATAAATGAGTAGCTTTTTTACTATCTTGCCTGTATTCTGATTCTAGGGACTACTACATGAAGCAAATTATATTTCTTTTTTTAACTTATATATCAGTATCTACTTACGCTCAAGACGTTGCAATCTTAAAATATAACGGTGGTGGCGATTGGTATGCAAACCCGACCGCAATTCCTAATTTAATAGCATTTACAAACCAAAATATTAAAACTAATATCTCTAAAAGCCCCAGAATAGTTTCTGTTGGAAGTGAGGATCTGTTTAGCTTTCCAATAGTCTTCATGACAGGTCATGGCAATATTTATCTTTCAGATGATGAAGCTAAAAACTTAAAAAATTATTTAATTTCAGGAGGATTTTTACATATTTCTGACAATTATGGATTGGATAAGTTTATTAGAAGAGAACTTAAGAAAGTATTTTCAAAATTAGAACTCATAGAAATACCTGTTAATCATCCTATTTACAATCAATCCTATAAATTTCCAAAGGGAATTCCGAAAATTCATGAACATGATAAAAAACAAGCAGAAGGTTTTGGATTGTTTCATAATGGAAGGCTAGTTGTTTTTTACGACTATGAAACCGATTTAAGTGACGGTTGGGAAGATGCAGAGATTCACAACAACCCTAAAAATGTTCGAGAAAAGGCATTACAAATGGGAGCAAATATTATAGAATATGCATTTAAAAATTAGTTCAGTTGTAAAAATTGATGATCTTAAAATAAACTTTGATGAAAGTGGTTTATGGGTTTTAAATAGTGCAATTTCTATTATTATGTTTGGTGTTGCTTTAGGGATCACTATCAATGATTTTAAAAGACTTTTTAAAAATCCTAAAATAGTTTTTGTTGGTGTATTATCTCAATTTTTAGTATTGCCAATTGCAACTTTTTTACTCGTCATACTCCTAAAACCACATCCGAGTTTAGCGTTAGGAATGATATTAATTGCTGCTTGTCCGGGTGGAAATGTTTCTAACTTTTTTAGTAAAATGGCTGGAGGTAATGCTGCACTGTCTGTAAGTTTAACCGCTTTTGCTACCTTAATTTGCATTGTCATGACTCCTTTTAATTTACAGTTTTGGGGAAGTTTATACGAACCAACAAATGAGATTATAAAAACAGTTTCTTTAAATTCTTATGATTTATTTAAGTTAGTTACTTTAATTTTAGGAATCCCTTTAGTTCTTGGAATGGGAATCAAACATTATTATTCTACAATAGCAAAAAAAATAGAAAAAACTCTAAAACCTTTATCAATGCTGGTTTTTATTGCATTAATTCTCATTGCATTTTCTCAAAATTTAACTGTTTTTAAGAATTATATTCACCATGTTGCCATTTTGGTAATTGCACACAATATAATTGCTTTTATACTCGGTTTTTATACTGCTAAAAATTTCCGTTTAAATAAAAAAGATACCAAAACCATTGCTATTGAAACAGGGATTCAAAACGGAGGTTTAGGATTATTATTAATATTTGGATTCTTCGATGGGTTAGGTGGAATGGCACTATTAGCAGCTTTTTGGGGAATTTGGGATGTTTTTTCTGGTATGATATTAGCGACTTACTGGGGAAGAAAAAAAGAAAACATATTAAAAAAAATTTAATATATGATTCAAAAAATTTGGTTTTCACTTGTTTGTGGTTACATAAAATTTGGTTTATTTTTTTATAGCAAAAAAATTAGGGTAAAAGGGATTAAAAATATTCCTAAAAAAGGGGCGGTATTATTTGCTGTAAACCATCCTAATGGACTGGTAGATCCTTTATATGTTACCACTACAAATAGAAGACAAAATCATTTTTTAGTAAGGGCAGCCTCTTTCAAACATCCATTTGTAAAAAAAATATTAAAATCTCTATATCTGATGCCTATTTATAGAATTCGAGATGGAATTGAGCAATTAGCAAACAATCAAGAAATTTTTGAAAAGTGTTTTAACATTTTCAAAAAAGGTGAAACCTTGATGATTTTCCCGGAAGGAAGTCACGATAAAAAAAGAACTGTAAGACTATTAAGTAAAGGGTTTACAAGAATAGTATTTGGGGCTTTAGAAAAATATAAAAACTTAGAGATTATGGTTATTCCGGTTGGTATCACCTATCAACATCCTTCGCATTTTCCTGCAAAAGTTTGTGTAAATTATGGGCAACCGATTGCAACAAGAAATATTTTTGAAGAAAATACTTCTGCTAAAGCTATCAATATATTGAAGGAGGCAGTTACAAAGCAATTAAAAGAATTGACTGTCCACATTCCTAATGATGAAAATTATGAGACTATTTTGCAACAGTTGAATGATGCTCAAGTTGATTTCACACATGTTGATAAAGTAAATAAAATGATTAAAAATGCTAGAATTCCAAGAAAAAAAATAGAAAAAAACAACTATTTAAAGCCTTTATTATATCTCATTGTATTGAACAATATCATTCCGTATTTAATTTGGAAAAAAGCGGCTAAAAGAATTGATGAAATTGAATTTATTGATACGTTCCGCTTTAGTTTAAATTTGGGATTGGTTGCTTTTTTTTTAGGCTTAAAGACTTGGTTAATTGCGACTTTTTACGGCCTTTTAGTTGGTTCTTTGTACCTAACAATTTCTGCTTTGATGATTCTTATTTATGCAAAATGTGCGCCCACAAATGCAAAAACACATAGAGAATTAATGTAACTTGACGAAAAGACTAGCCCTGATTGCAGCAAATGTGTGAGCTCTTTTGAGGAACGAAGAAAGCGAGTGCGAAAAGCAGGAAATAGCTTCTAATGAATAATAGCATCCTGAATTATCTGCTGAATTTCGGTTCTCATATCTGTCTTTATTAACCTGTCATTATTCATCGTTGGGTACACCCTGTTAGATAAAAAAACATAGACAATTTCACTTGCTGGATCTGCCCAAGTATAGGTGCCTGTAAAACCAGAATGACCAAAACTATCATCAGAAACACAACCACATGTAGCTTTCACTTCCGGGTTTAATTGGGGTTTGTCAAAGCCCAAACCTCTTCTAACATTCTCCTCAGGAAAATAGCGTTTGTTAAACGTATTTATTGTTTCTTTTTTAAAAAACCGTTTGCCACCATAATACCCTTTTTGCAAATACATCTGCATCATCTTTGCAACATCGTTCGCATTGGCAAATAACCCTGCATGACCTCCTACACCCCCCAACATTGAGGCTCCCATATCATGTACATTTCCGTGTAATAATTGGTTCCTGTAATAGGTGTCTTTTTCAGTAGGAATTATTTCATTTTTTTTGAATTTTGATAAGGGTAAATAACTAGTTCTGTTGGCTCCTAAAGATTTATAAAATTCTTCATCCACTAGTTTATCTAATGATTTTTCGTATTTTTTTTCGAGTACTTCTTTAAATATATAATATCCTAAATCACTGTATTTATATTCAGAGGTTTCTATTTGGTCTGCTTCTTTAATTCTTTTGTAAATACTGTCTTTATAATTTTTAATTAAAAAAGTATTTTCGGCAACTTTCGTATCGAATTCATTTGATTTTACCGAACGGTAAAATTGATTTAAATTGTTGCCTGTTATACTGTCTTGTGTTTCTTTGTAAAAGGGAATCCAAGACTTTAATCGACCAAAATGAGACAGTATTTCTTTAACAGTTAGAGTGTCTTTATTTGAGTTTTTAAAATAGGGTGAGATTTCCATTAGTGGACTATCTAAAGAAATTTCCTTGTCTTCTTGTGCCTTCATAATTAAGGGCAAAGAAGCTAAAATTTTAGTAAGTGACGCCAAATCATAAACATCACTATTTTTTACGAACTTTAATTTTTTACCTGTATGATACCCGTAACTTTTAGAAAAAACAATCTTACCTTTTCTGGCGACTAGCACTTGAAAACCTGGAGCCATTTTTTTGTCTAAAATAAGAGTTGCTATAGAATCTATTTTTGATAATTTTTTTGAAGATAGTTTTACTGCTTCCGGAATTGTATACTCAAATCTACTTAACCCTGAAGTGGTAAAACCATGACCCTCTAAAAAATTATTTTTTATAGAAACTGGTAATTTACCTTTTGCTCCAAAAGCTCCAAAAATTAGTTGAGCAGAGAGTTCTTGTGCTATTTTACTATTCTGATAAGAGACAATTATCCCTTCTATATTTGTAAATTTTTTAACTTGCAACAAACTATAGGGACTCGCAAAAACATCTAAAATAACATTTTTATCTCTTGCAATTTCTTGCAACCAAACAAGTTCTTTATTATTGAATTTATAGCTTTTCCAAGGATGTAAATTTGATTTATGAAAACCTATAATTACGAAGTTATAAGGTTTGATTTTTTTGATAATCCCTTCTAAATTTTTATCAGAAATCACGTCTACTTTGGTGTAATTTTGTAACATATCTACAAAGTGATTTCCAGAATCATCACCTAATTGAACATAAGCAATTTTTCTTTTCTCTAAATTTCTGATAGGAATATCAGCTTTAATATCTTTAATAACTGTCAAAGAATTTTTCACCAATTCTCTGTGTAGTAAAATATCTTCTGTAGTATTTAATTGTTGTTGAATATTTTCTATTTCAAGGGGTTTATAATTGTGCAAACCAGCCCAATATTTTGCTTTTAATATTTTTCTGACAGAAATAGCGATTCTTTCCTCAGTTAAGGTTTTTAATTCAATCGCTTTTTTAATTAAATTAATTGTAGCTGGAACCTCTTGTGGTATTAATAATAAATCATTGCCCGCTAAAATAGCCGCCAAATTTATTTCTGCTGATGTTGCATAATTTGTCGCACCTTTCATATTTAGACCATCGGTAATGACCAAACCTAAAAAACCTAATTTTTGCTGTAATAGATTTGTCACAACATTTTTAGATAATGACGATGGCAATGCTGCATCGGGTTCTAAACTTGGTATGCTTAAATGAGCTGTCATTACAGATGCTATTCCTGCATCAAACACCTTCTTATAAGGATACAATTCTGTAGAATATAAACGTTGAATATCAAAATTAACAAGGGGAAGTGTTTCGTGAGAATCAGAGGCGGTATCTCCGTGACCTGGAAAATGTTTTGCATTTGCTAGAACTCCCTGATTTTGAATTCCTTTGGTAAAAGCTACTGCTTTTTGAGTTACATTTTCTTTACTTTCACCAAAAGAGCGATTTCCAATAATTGGGTTTTCAGGATTTGTATTTATATCAACAACAGGAGCAAAATTTATATGTATACCTAACCTTTTACAGTGTTTCCCTATATGTTTACCAAGTTTTTCTATAAGAGAATCATTTCTTATGGCACCTAGAGCCATATTCCAAGGAAATCTATAAGTGTTTTTTAATCGCATGTCTAATCCCCACTCTCCATCAAAACCAATCAATAAAGGCAATTTAGATGCTGCTTGATATTTATTGTTCAACAATGCTTGTTTTTCTGGAGTTCCTTGCATAAAGATTAAATTACCAACATGATATTTTGTAACCATTTCTGTAATAAAATCTTCGTGTTTTTTATCAAGATTAGAATAGGCTTGTACCATAAACAACTGACCTATTTTTTGATCTAAGGTCATGCTTTTCATAATACTATCTACCCAAATATTTTGCGCAACAGCATCTTTTGTTCTAAGAGGATCTAGACTTTGAGCAGATAAATTTAAAAAAATACCGACAAAAAAGAGAATAAAAAACGTTTTCTTCATACTAACAAACACCAATTATTATACCAAAAAACGTTTGTGCCAACTATCTTTAGCAGGAATTTCCCAATTAGATTCAAAGTCTGATTTAGAGCTTACCATGTTATTAAAAACAATCGTTTCTGGTGTTACTCTGCCTTGTTTTACAAGTTGCTGAAAATTAATTAATTTTACTGAATAAATACGATTTTCATCTTTAAAAGTGACGTTCATTTTATTCATTAAATCTAAATTCAATTCATTTTCTAATTCTTTTACAAAACGAACGGAACTATCAATTGAGCATCCAGAAATAGTAGTAAAACTTTCATCTACTGCCAATGCTAAGAAATGATTGTATTTTATCGTAAAAGACCCCTTTAAACGATCTCCATGACGCGTCCATTGATTGATAAAATCTTGTGCTTTTTTTGAAATATATTCAACTTCTTTTTTAGTAAATTCTCTGTTAGATTGATATATCCAAATACGAGAATTATTTGGTAAGGTATTGTAAGGTATATACATTATCTCAAATTAAATTTCTGTTGCAATGCCTCTAATTTTTCAGCATCAGACATTTTTGTTTTTGATACAGACATTCTTTCTTTAATTTCTCGCAGCACTTTTTTTGTGTAGAGTGGGAAATCTGCATTCTGAATCCAACTATTGTAACCAGGATTTTCTTTTAAAACTTCTTCTACAATTCTTCCTTTGTATTTTCCGAATGAAAAAACTTCTTGATGTTCGTCATTCATCAAAATAAAACCGGCAAAATCTGCTCTTGTGCCGTGAGTAGAAAAGTTACTAAGAGCGTCTACAGAGTTTTCAATATCATTATATTTATCTAATTGTGCTAGCAAAATTTCATACGTTGCATTGGTGTCTGCTTCTGCACCGTGAGCACCTTCTAATTCTTTTCCACAGTAAAATTGATATCCAGCACTCAGTGTTCTTTGTTCTTTTTTGTGAAAAATCACTTGTACATCTATTGCTTTTCTATTCTTCATATCGAATTCAATTCCAACACGCATTAATTCCTCTGCAAGTAGGGGAATATCAAATCTGTTCGAATTAAAACCAGCTAAGTCGGCATCTGATATCATTTCATTGACTTCTGAAGCGAGTTCTTTAAAAGTGGGTTCTGAGACTACTTTTTCATTGGTAATTCCATGAACATTTATCGATTCTTGTGGGATTTCCATTTCTGGGTTTACCAGCCAAGTTTTACTTTCTTTATTTCCATTTGGAAATACTTTTAGAATTGAAATTTCTACAATCTTATCAGTTACAATATTTACACCTGTAGTTTCTAGATCGAAAAAAACAATGGGTCTTGTTAAATTTAGTTTCATATATATTTTTGAGTTCTCGGATAAACTCATGAGAACAAAATTATCATTTGAGCTTTGAAGAAAACTATTTATTATTCAGTTAATTTTTAATGTATGCATATTTTTGGATTTATAATTAGTACCCTACAATCTTTACTGAAAGAAACCTAAAAAGGTATGATTCCATAAAAAACACAAACCAGAGAGTCTTTTTCTTTTTAATTATATTAATCTCAAATATTTATTAAAGATAGATAAAATAGTGATTTCCTAAATAATTTTAAAGGTATTTTCTGTCAATTGTTTTTAAAAAGAACTCATTTTCTAAAATCAGAAAAATAAATTATGTGGGTCTTAATTTGAGTATACACTTTTAATTTGGCTATTTTTGTACTATGGTAAAAGAAATTCAGCTAAGAATAAATTTAGTAGAAGAACTCAAAGAAGATATTCTATTACAAAAAGCATCTAAGCAATTAGGCGTTGATAAAAATGAAATTTCTGCTGTAAAAGTATTGCGTAAATCGATTGATGCGCGTAAAAAAGACATTCTCTTTAATTATAAAGTTGCTGTTTATATCGATGAGAAACCTCCGGGAAATTCTGATTACGTTTTTGATTATAAAGATGTTTCTAATGCAAAAGAAATTCATATTATTGGTTTTGGACCAGCTGGAATGTACGCTGCATTACGCTGTATAGAATTGGGTTACAAACCAATTGTTTTGGAACGAGGTAAAAATGTACAAAATAGAAGACGTGATATAAAAGCAATCAATCAAGATCATATTGTAAATAATAACTCTAATTATTGTTTTGGTGAAGGGGGTGCCGGAACTTATTCTGACGGAAAACTGTATACCCGTTCTCTAAAACGAGGGGATGTTAGACGTATTTTTGAAAATTTAGTATTCCATGGTGCCACTGAACAAATTTTAATAGATGCACATCCGCATATTGGAACCAACAAGCTTCCTAAAATCATAGAGAATATTCGTGAAAATATTTTAAAATTTGGTGGTGAAATTCATTTTGAAACTCGTGTCACAGATTTTGTCTTAAAAAATCAAAAAATACAAGCTATTCAGCTTGAAAATGGAAATGAAATAGCTGTTAATTCGGTCATATTAGCAACCGGACATTCTGCAAGAGATATTTATGAATTAATGCATAAAAAAAACATTGCACTAAAAGCAAAATCTTTTGCAATGGGAGTTCGTGTTGAGCATCCTCAAGAAATTATCGACCAAATTCAATATCATTGTTCGGGGGAAAGAGACGAATTATTACCAGCTGCCGCTTATCGTTTAGTTCATCAAGTTAAAAACAGAGGTGTTTATTCTTTTTGTATGTGTCCCGGTGGTTTCATCGTTCCTGCTGCTACTAGAAACGGCGAAGTTGTTGTAAACGGAATGTCTCCTTCAAAAAGAAATAACAAGTTTGCAAATTCCGGGATAGTTGTTGAATTAGATATTGATAAAGATTTTAATAAATACGAAGAATTTGGTGCTTTAAAAGGTTTAGAGTTTCAAAAAGATCTAGAAAAAATTGCCTTTTTTGCAGGTGGAAGATCACAAACTGCTCCTGCCCAGAGATTGGTTGATTTTGTAGACGGAAAGTTGTCGACAGAATTAAATGAAACTTCTTATCAGCCAGGTTTAAAATCTGCGCCTCTACATTCACTTTTACCAAAAATTATTGGGAGTAGATTGCGAAAAGGCTTTGTTGGTTTTGGTCAAAAAATGCACGGATATTATACAAATGAAGCAAATATTGTTGGTGTAGAATCTAGAACTTCATCGCCAGTAAATATTCCTAGAACAGCCAATTTAGAACACACACAAATAGAAGGCTTATTTCCTTGTGGAGAAGGTGGTGGTTATGCTGGTGGAATTATTTCTGCTGCAATGGATGGAGAACGTTGTGCAGAAGCTGCAATTGCAAAACTATAATACTACTCACAAAAAAGGACAGAGCTCTTTTGAAGTTTCTTATTTAATTTTAGAATTACTTTTGAAAAAAAGTTTCTTCATCTATAGCACCTAAAGGCTAAAAAGTTCTAGATATATTAAATCCGAAATGAATATCACCTCCAAAAAAATTGCCAGTAGATTCAGTAATAAAACTTTTTTCAATCATGGTAATAGCATTCGATAGAATGAGTTGAAAAACATGTCCACCTGTTTCTATATCTATCCCAAATGCCAATGAATTTCTTGCATCAATAGATTTAGATTCGTTAAAAGTAACATAATATTCACTGTTAAATGAAACTCTTTTGCTTAATTTCATTCTTGTTCCAAAACCCAATGCAAAAATATCATGAGGGTCTGCGTTTATTCTAACCGAATTTCTATGCACATAGGTAGGTGTTATTTGATATGAAAAAGAAGGACTCACTTTTCTAGCAATTAATACCTGCCCTACATAAAACAAACTTTCAGCAAAAGTTCTTTTATCTGATGGATCATAATCTTTTAAAGTTTTTACGGCTACACTTCCAAAAAGAGAAACTGCGAAAGGAAAAGAGTTTTCGCCATTTTTTTGTTTAAGTAAACTATATTTTAAAAAACTATCATAGGTTTTTTCGAAACTACTTCTTCCAAAACCAATTGTTAAATTATCATTAAAGCCGTATTCTAAAGCGAAACGAATATTAGATTGATCCAGTCCAAAAAGTTCATCAAAACCCAGATTTACACGACCAAACCTATGAGAAATAATAAATTCTAATTCTTTGTCTTTTCTATTTTCAATAGAATGTCCGTTTAAAATTCGTGTTCCCTTAAAAGTAGCTGTAACTATATTTTCTGTTTTTGGGGTTTCATTATCTAGAATATCTAATAAATCTTGTCCAAAAAATTGACTATTAATACTAATTATAAAAATGATTAATATAATTTTTTTCATCTTCTATTTCTTGTAAGGTTTGTGATTGAATTCAAAAGAAACTTTAATTTCTTTGGAAATTTTTTTTGCAACTACATTCGGTATTTTGATATTATAATCAGATAACAATAAATTAAATTCTCCTTTAACAAATATTGTATTTTCTGATCTTGTAAAACTTGCAGGTATTATAATTTCTTTACGTTTACCATGAATCGTAATCAAACCCTTCACCTCTAATTTGGTTTCTAAGTCTTTTAACGTTTCGAAATTTAAAATCTCTCCTTTAAAAGTTGCTTTAGGAAATAAATCTGACTCTACATAATTCTCATTAAAATGCTCTTGCATTAGGGCCTTTTTAAACATGAATGACTTCATTAAAATAGAAATCGCCATTTTGCCATTGGATGCATCAATAATACTTAGTACTTGGTTATTATCTGCTTTTATATCTGCCATTATTGTGGAAGAAAAAAAAGTTATAGCTCCGTTTTTTGTAAGAAATCGTTCCTGAGAATTAGAAACATTTACAAATAAAAAGCACATTAAAATAGTATGAATTATTTTCATATTTTTTTAGTTAATTATTTCACACTTTACAAGAATTACGTCCAATAAAAAACCCGTACAAATTCCTTTTAAAGTAATTGTTTGTTCTTCTTTTAAGGAGTTCATTTTTCGTGAAGCTTTGTCTGACAAGTGGCATAAAACACTACCAAAATCATGATTGGTTTTTAATGTAATAATTCCTTTCTGTTTTACTACTTTTAGTTCAGAAATTACGCCAGAAATTTTAATAATTTTATCTAAGTAGCTTTTATTGGCTTTCATTTCATCTGAGGAAAAATCATCAATGATTTTGTCTGCAGTTATAATTATATCAGATTTTACATCTGAGACATTCACATGAGGCTTGTTGTAAATTTTATAGACAACAAAAAGACTTACAATTCCAAAACCTAAAATTATAGTAATTATTTTCTTGTTATTCATTGTCTTTGTTTTAATTATTTAGAGCTCCACTATCAACCCAACAAACAATTGCATCTATTTCATCTTGGGTTAAAGAACCTTGTTTTGGCATCTCCCTACTTACAACTTCTGATTTCACACTTCCTGCATGTAATTGAAGTAAGCTATGAGTAGTTAACTCTGGTAAAGTACCTCCACTTCCATGACATTGAATGCAATTTGCATCTATAATTGGTTTTACAGTAGTAGCAAAAGTAATGTCTGCACAAGCATTTGGTTCTAATTCTGTCATATCTTCTTCAACATTCGTCAAACAAGATGTAAAAAAAACAAGTAAAAAAAATAATGTAACTTCTCTTCCAATTTTAAAGTAACTATTCACATTCATTAATTTTAGGTTATCCTTTGCAAAATAACCAATAAAAAAGACTTTATACTTAATAACCGAAAATAAAAACCGAAACATAAATTCAATTTTCGAATAAATAGTGTTAAAAAGGAACGATCATAGCGTGTTTATCTGAATAAAAAAAAGAAAACCGGATTAAAAAAAAATCCGGTTGTAATAATATAACATTGCTACTTATGGGTGATTATAATCCACTTATAAAATTACCATACGGGTCTTTAAATTGGGTACCTTCTTCGAATCTAAATTTACTTAACTTTTTAAATTCAACTAATGCCCAAAGAACAAACTCTTTTACAAAATAGGCATCAGCCATATTCATATTCGGTTGAAATTCTCTTAAAAAATGATCTAGGGGAGTTACTTTATCTAACTCATTTTTATATTGCAACTCTGTATATTCATCCAATAATTCAAAATCTTCATTTGCATTAAAAAACCAGGAAACAATTTCATCATAAGGTGTTTCTGCATCTTGCTTTTCTAACTTTTTTATTTCTGGAAAATAACTTGGAAATAATGTTTTGATGGCATTTTTAATCAAGTTTTCAGCTACAACCTGAGCTCCCTCTTGTTCTCCTTCGTAAACCAATTCTACTTTCCCTGTAATTGCAGGAATTATGCCATCAAAATCACTTAAACGAATCATTGTTGTTTGATCACCAGAAATTAAAGCTCTTCTTTCTGCCGTACTTAATAAGTTTTCGAAAGCAGTAATACTTAAACGGGCACTTACCCCACTTTTTGCATCTATATATTCACTCTCTCTAGCTTCAAAAACAATTTGCTCTAACAGATCTTTTGCTAATTCTGGAACTTGAATAAATTCCTTTTGAGAAATTGTTTTAGTAGCTTCTTGTTGGGTAATTGATTTTGCCGTTTCAATATCTTCCGGATAATGAGTTAAAATTTGTGAACCAATTCTATCTTTTAGAGGAGTTACAATACTTCCTCTGTTTGTATAATCTTCCGGATTTGCAGTAAATAAAAATTGCATATCTAAAGGCAAACGCAACTTAAAGCCTCTAATTTGAATATCGCCTTCTTGTAAGATATTAAACAATGCTACTTGAATTCTTGCTTGCAAGTCAGGTAATTCATTAATGACAAAAATACATCTATTTGCTCTTGGAATCATTCCATAATGAAGCACTCTGTCATCTGCATAACTTAATTTAAGATTGGCGGCTTTAATCGGATCTACGTCACCTATAATATCTGCAACAGTAACATCTGGAGTTGCTAATTTTTCAGCAAATCGTTCTTCTCTATGCAACCAAAAAATAGGTGTTTCATCACCTTTTTCTTTGATGGTTTCTATCGCAAATCTTGAAATCGGAGCTAATGGATCATCATTGATTTCAGACCCTTCAACTACAGGAATATAGGCATCCAATAAATTTACCATCAATCTTGCTAAACGTGTTTTTGCTTGCCCTCTTAAACCTAATAAATTAATATTATGCTTGCTTAAAATGGCTCTTTCTAATTCTGGAATCACAGTGTTCTCATACCCATGTACCCCTTTAAAAACAGTTTCTTTACTCAGTATTTTACTAATAAGATTTTCTCTCAACTCATCTTTAATAGATTTAGATTTATATCCTGTTTTTTTTAACGCTCCTAATGTTTTTATATTTTCTATTCTCATTTATCCTTTAATTCGTTTTTTTCTATTTGTTTCATAATCTTCAAAAATCATTTCTCCCAAACCTTTCAATCCTGTATAAAATGCTTTTCCTTGATTTGCCTGTGTAAATGCTTTTACAAATTGCGTTAAATAAGGATCCTTGGCGATCATAAAAGTAGTAATAGGAATGTGAAGTTTTCTAGCTTGTTGGGCCATTGAATAACACTTATCTACAATATAGGTATCTAAACCATTGCTATTTTTATAATAATTTCCGTCAGGTAAAAGTAAACAACTGGGTTTACCGTCTGTTATCATAAAAATTTGTTTGTTGGTGTTTCTTTTTCTTCGCAGTAAATCCATCGCTAGTTTTAAACCCGCAACAGTATTTGTATGGTAAGGACCTACTTGTAAATATGGTAAATCTTTAATTTTAATAGACCATGCATCATTTCCAAATACTATAATATCTATTGAATCTTTAGGATAGCGAGTGGTTATTAGTTCTGCAAGCGCCATCGCAACTTTTTTAGCGGGTGTAATTCTATCTTCTCCATACAATATCATAGAATGACTAATGTCGATCATTAAAACGGTACTCATTTGACTTTTATGCAGAGTTTCTTCTACTATTAAATCATTTTCTGTTAAATTAAAGTTGTCAATTCCATTGTTAATTTGTGCGTTTCTAATACTTTCTGTCATAGAAACTTTGTCTAAAGAATCACCAAACTGATAGTCTCTAAAATCTCCTGTATGTTCATCTCCAATACCTGGAGATTTACTTTTATGATTTCCAGCACCGCTTCTTTTTATAGATCCAAAAATATGATTTAACGCTTGTTGTCTAATGGCACGTTCAGTTTTAGGAGTAATTTTAGTATCTTTTATTCCATCTGCAGATATTTCTTCTTTTATGAAACTTTTCTTCTTTAAGTCTTCAATAAAATCATCAATCGTATAATTTTCGTCTGTCAACTTATATTCTTTATCTAAAGAACGCAACCAATCTATGGCTTCGTCAAAATCTCCGGATGTATGTGTTATTAATTCTTTGAAAATTTCAAACAATTTTTCAAACGGAGATTGATTTTCTACTTCATAGGTTTTGAAGACAAAACCTTTTCTTGTATTATTTTTTTTCATCACCATAAAAATACGGCTTAATTAAATGCCTGAAAAAAAATTAACATAGCTTTAATATATAAGTCAATTGTCAATTCTTATCATTGAGTGAAGGCGATAAAACAAAATAGACTAATAAATTTTTATTATAAGTTAGCAAATTGGAAATTAATAATCCTATAAGTATTATCTATAGTAAACTTTGATGGTATCTATTGTAGTTCTTTATTTTTACAGTATGGCAAGAATTTTAATAACAGGAGGAAGCGGTTTGGTTGGAAAAAGGCTAAGACAAATGTTGATTGATAAAAATCATGATGTGATCATTTTAAGTAGATCTCCAAAAAAAAAACATGAGTTTAAGTGGGACATTTCATCGAATTATATTGATGAACAAGCACTTAAAAACACAGATTATATAATTCATTTAGCAGGTGCTGGAATTGCTGAAAAACGTTGGACTACAAAAAGAAAACACGAAATTATTGATAGTAGGGTTGAGTCTACTAACTTACTTTTTGAAAAAATTAATACTTTAAAAATTCATCTAAAGGGTTTTATTTCTGCTTCAGGGATTGGCTATTATGGTACAACAACATCTCATTTAGTTTTTAAAGAAACAGACAAAGTTGGTGTTGATTTCCTGGCCTATGTTTGCCAAAAATGGGAGCAAGCTGCAAATCAATTTTTGAAAAAAAATATACCTGTAACAATTTTAAGAACGGGTCTCGTTTTATCTGCAAAAGGTGGAGCATTGGCTAAAATGAAAACTCCTATAATTTCACCACTAGGTTCAGGTAAACAATACATGCCTTGGATTCATATTGATGATTTGTGCAATCTATATATTACATCAATTGAAGAGGGTTTGAGAGGTGTTTTCAACGCAGTAGCTCCAGAGCATCATACTAGTAAAAGCTTCTCTAAAGCATTGGCTAAAAGTTTGAAAAGACCTTATTTAGGGATTGGAATTCCAGGTTTTTTGTTGCGATTTTTATTTGGGAAAATGGCTGTTATTCTTTTAGAGGGATCGAGAATTTCAGTAAAAAAAATCGAAAATAAGACAAATTTTACTTTTGAATTTTCAACCCTATCAAAAGCCCTTCATAATTTAGAATAAGATCTTGAATATAAATTTGCTATTACTTAAAGTTAAAAAGTAGACACAATATTTAAAGCAACTTCACTCCAAGTTTTGGATACTCCATCAGCTCCTCTGTGGAGTTCTTTACAAACCAAGTTTAAAGAATTTAAAGCTTCTACAGCATTCCACTTTGTAACGTTCATTTTACCATTTAGGAAGAAAGTATTCGCTTCAATACGAAATTCAAAAGGAACTTTTTCTGTAATTCCATTCATCTTTATATTTGCATAACCGACAGAATCATTTTCAATTATAAGTTTCCCGGATAATAGCTTTGTATTGTCCATGATTCCAAAAAAGAACTTTTTAATTTTATAATCTCTACTTGAATTTTTTGTAAAAAGACTGCTTATTGGTATTGAAAACTCAGTATTATTAATAGCTTCTTTAATCGTGTTTCCTTCCCCTCCAGAAATAATGTTTACCTTTTTAAACTGTCCACCAACGGGAATTTTTTCTGAGGTTTTATAGGCTATGAAGTTAATTTCATTTTTTGCATTTTCTAAAGAAAAAGCTACACTACTTTTTTTAACTTCAACTTTGATTTCTTTTTTAGAATCCGTTTTTATTTCTGATTTACATGCGGAAAAACTTACAACTAGTAATAAAGATAAAACTACTACTCTTTTCATAAGATTATTTTTTAAGATTTAAAATTGTATTTGCTAATTTAATATATTCTTTTTTGGCTTCCTCAGGTGGCATTCCTTTTAATTGCATCCATGCATTAAACTTAAATGCACTTCGGACATTCATGGTATTTTTGAAAGAAAAATTATTTCCAAAATTTGCTTGTTTATTATAGGCATAAAATTTAAGCATTATGTCTGGAGCTAGCGCTTTTTTTAATTTAGAAATTTCATCGAAAGCATCATTAAACTGATTGTCTAAATGAGATTTCATAAAACTATTTTTGCGCAATTACTTGAATTCCTCCTTTAACTTTATCTCCTAGAGATACATTTAATTTTGTTCCAAGAGGCAGAAACAAGTCTACTCTAGATCCAAATTTTATAAAACCAGCATCAGTACCTTGGATGATATTGTCTCCCTCTTTAGCATAGTTCACTATTCTTTTTGCCAAAGCACCAGCAATTTGTCTATACAACACATCTCCAAAAGAATTATTATGGATAACTACTGTAGTTCTTTCATTTTCTGTTGAAGCTTTAGGGTGCCATGCAACCAGATATTTTCCAGGATGGTATTTACTATACTTTACAATTCCACTCATTGCATACCGTGTAACGTGTACGTTAATTGGTGACATGAAAATAGAAACCTGTAATCTTTTACCTTTAAAATATTCTGGTTCTTCAACTTCTTCAATAACTACAACTTTACCGTCTACGGGTGCAACAAGTGCGTTATCATCAAGAGGGGCTTCTCTTTTGGGGTTTCTGAAAAATTGCAAAATAATTATTAAAAAGCCAATAATTAAAATTTGAATGAATTTAACCAACCAAGGAGTTTCAATTAATTTTTCTAGTAATAAAATACCACCAATAGATACTATTAGTGCAATAAAAATTATTTTATATCCTTCTTTGTGGAAACGAATCATACCTAAATTATAAAATTAATATACAAATATACAAACGGAGCTGCAAAAAACAAACTATCCAACCTATCTAACATTCCACCATGACCTGGCATAATAGTTCCACTATCTTTAATATTAGCTTGTCTTTTAAATTTAGATTCCACTAAATCTCCAAGAGTACCAATTACACTAATTATTACAGCGATAATCAACCAGTTTAGAGTTGTAAAGTTGGTATTAAACCTACTAACAATATAGGCAAATAGTAATGAAAACAACAAACCACCTATAAATCCTTCTTGTGTTTTTTTTGGTGAAACTGAAACAAATAATTTTCTTTTTCCAAAATTTTTTCCAACAAAGAAAGCAAAGCTATCATTGACCCAAATTAGAATTAAAAGGGAAATCATTAGATGTGGATTGTAGGATCCTTTATAAATAGGTAAAAGGATTAAAAAAGTCATAGGAAAAATAAGGTACCTTATTAATAAGCCCAGCTTAGACCTTTCATTAAGAAAGGTAATTTCTTTTTTAAAAAATAGATAATAAATAAGAAATAAAGAGGAAATAATAGTAATTACTAGAATTACAACAACGGCATAACTTTCGGGTCTTTTCAACATCAAAAATAATGTCAAACAAAAGAAAATATATCCTATTAGACCTTTAAGTTTTATAATCTTAGAGAATTCCCAAATAGTTAATAATCCAAATAAAAAAGTTAAAACAATGTATGATTCTTTTGAAAAAAGAATGGCAAATAAAAATAATAAAACATACACAAGGCCGGAAAGAATCCTTCTTAAAAGGTTGCTCATATTATAAATCTTCTAATAGCAGCAAATATAAGTTTTTTGAGTTAGTGTTTCCTAAGTTTAAGAGATTATCCTCATTTTTATTAACAGCATAATTTTTTATAGCAGATATATTTGTTGGAAGATTTTCTTTATAACGCTTTTTAATACCAGTTAAAGCTTGTCCCATAGACTTAACCATTTGACTTGTAGTAGCATAAACTATAAAATTCTGAGGCATTTCAGATAGTTTTGTGCTTTTTAATTGATTTGAAGAAAATAATATACCACCATTATCTGAAATTAAATATTCACAAACTGAAAAAACCGGAATATTTTCATCAAATTCTTCTACAAAGTTTACTTCTTTATTTTTAAAAAAAGAAGATAAGCTATTATTTAATAGAGATATTTGGCTCCAATTGTTTTCTTTTAATATATCATTTAAAGTAGTAGTAAGTTCAGTTTTGTTTAAACAATATAGAAACATCCCTCCTTTTGCAACAAAATTATGGACAAACACTTCATCTATAGAAAGATTTTCTTCTTGACTTTGAAGTTCATTAGTACCTTCTTTAGCAGAAAGATTGAATATTTTTTTAAAAAAACTCATGCAATTAAAGATATTAAATTATTCTTCAACACTATTTTCTTCTGAAGCGGTATTTTCTTTTTCTTTGATTAATTTTTTATTAGTTTCAATTTTTTCTGTTGTTTCATCAATTTCGTCAAAAGGTCTTTTTCCAAATATTTTTAGCAAGTCGTCTTTAAAAATCACTTCCTTTTCTAATAGTAACTCGGCTAAAACTGTTAATTTATCTTTATTCTTTTCTAACAATTCGATAGCTCTTTCATATTGCGCTTCAATCATTTTAGAAATTTCCTTATCTATTTTTTTTGAAGTATCTTCACTGTAAGGTTTCACAAAAGAGTCATTCCCAGAAGAATCGTAGTAGGTAATGTTACCAACTTCTTCATTTAAACCGTATACAGTAACCATAGCTCTAGCTTGTTTAGTTACTTTTTCCAAATCACTTAAAGCGCCTGTCGAAATTTTATTAAATATAATTTTTTCAGCAGCTCTTCCTCCAAGAGTCGCACACATTTCGTCTAACATTTGTTCTGTTTGTACAATCATTCTCTCTGCTGGTAAGTACCAAGCAGCACCTAAAGATTGCCCCCTTGGAACAATGGTTACCTTAACTAAGGGTGCAGCATGTTCTAACATCCAGCTAATAGTTGCATGACCTGCTTCATGAAAAGCAATAACTTCTTTCTCTTTTGGTGTAATAACTTTATTTTTCTTTTCTAAACCACCAACTATTCTATCTACAGCATCTAAAAAGTCTTGATGATGAATTGCTTTTTTTCCATTCCTTGCTGCAATTAATGCAGATTCATTACACATATTTGCAATATCTGCTCCAGAAAAACCAGGAGTTTGCTGAGCTAAAAAACCAATTTTAACGTCGTTGGCTAATTTTAAAGGTTTGATATGTACTTCAAAAATTTCTTCTCTTTCATTAATATTTGGAAGATCTACATAGATTTGTCTATCAAATCTACCTGCTCGCATCAGTGCACCGTCTAAAACATCTGCTCTATTGGTAGCTGCTATAACAATAACATTGGTATCTGTTCCAAAACCATCCATTTCTGTTAATAACTGGTTTAAAGTGTTTTCGCGTTCATCATTTCCACCCGTCATGTTATTTTTTCCACGAGCTCTTCCAATGGCATCAATTTCATCAATAAAAATAATTGAAGGTGACTTTTGAGCAGCCTGCTTAAACAAGTCTCTAACACGGGAGGCACCTACACCAACAAACATTTCTACAAAATCAGATCCTGATAAAGAGAAAAAAGGAACATCTGCTTCGCCTGCAACTGCCTTTGCTAACAATGTTTTACCAGTTCCAGGAGGGCCAACTAATATGGCTCCTTTAGGTATTTTACCCCCTAAAGAGGTGTATTTTTGAGGGTTTTTTAAAAAATCTACAATTTCTTGAACTTCTTCTTTTGCTCCTTCTAAACCAGCAACATTTTCAAAAGTAGTTTTTACTTTCGTATCTTTATCAAATAGTTTGGCTTTTGACTTACCGATGCTAAAAATTTGACCTCCACCTCCAGCACCGGCCCCTCCACCTGACATTCTTCGCATAAAAAACAACCAAACTGCAATTAAAATAATGAAAGGTAAAAAACTTAGAATCGTATCTAAAAAACTTGTTCTATTTTCATTTTTTAAATCAAAGTCTAAATTACTTGACTGCCTAGAATTCTCAATATTATTTTCAAAATTTTGAAGATCTCCGAAATTGTACTCAAATAGAGAAGATCCTTTAGAATAAAAAGCAGAATTAATCATCTTTTTATAGCGCTCTTTGTTTTGAGCTTCTTCTTTAATGAAAATTTGAGCTAAATTATTATTTAATATTACAATTTTGGAAATGTCATTCTCTCTTAAAATCTCATTAAACTCATTTTTAGAAATACTTTTAGTTGCTAAATCACCACTACTAAAAAACTGAAATGCCATAATTAAAAGAAATATTGCGGCATATATCCAATACGAATTAAACTTAAATTTAGGCATATTAGAATTTGTGTCTTTTTTTGAATTACTCATTTATTTTAAAAATAAAAAAATTAAACTGGATTTATCTCTGTGATTTTTGCGTCACCCCAGAGACTTTCTATATCATAATACTCACGAACGTGTTTCTGAAAAATATGAACAACTACGTTAACATAATCCATTAAAACCCATTCTGAGTTTGTTTGGCCTTCTATGTGCCATGGTTTGTCTTTTAGTTCTTTACTGACTATTTTTTGAATAGAACCAGAAATTGCGTTGACTTGTGTATTTGAATTACCAGAACAAATTATGAAATAATCGCAAACAGTATTTTCTATATCTCGTAAGTCTAACAATTGAATATCATCTCCTTTAATATCGTCAATCCCTTTTATGATTAAAGCAATTAAATCATCTGTACTTACTTGTTTTTTTGTCATTAACTTTTTTCTAATTTAACGCAAAGTTATTATTTTTTTGCGAGTATTTTGCTTATAATTACAGTACTTTACACTTTATTTAACAATTGGAAATAATCAAACTTAATGCCACCGATTCTACAAATTCTTTTTTAAAGAGTTTGCTGCAAAATTCTACCCCAAGAAATTTTACTGTTGTGGTTACCACAAACCAAACAAAAGGGAGAGGTCAACTAGAAAAAAACTGGAATTCTGAACCACATAAAAACCTCACATTCAGTGTGTTTATATCATTTAAAAATTTAAAAATAATTCACCAAAAATATTTAAATTTTGCTATTTCTCAAGCCATTCATAATGTATTGTTGTCTAAAAATTTATTAAAAACTCATATAAAATGGCCTAACGACATTCTGTCAGCAAACAAAAAAATTTGTGGGATTCTTATTGAAAATACTTTTTTTGGTGAAAACATAAAAAATGCTATCGTTGGAATTGGACTGAATGTGAACCAAGAAAAATTTCCAGAATCTATTAACAATCCTACCTCGTTAAAATTAGAAACTTCAATTGAGTTTGATTTAGAGAAATTATTAAAAGAAATTTTGATTGAACTTGAAGAGAAAATAAATTTACTAGAACTTAAAAAATTTAAACTTTTAGAGGAAAATTACTTAAATGTCTTATACAAAAAAGACATCCCTTCGATGTTTAAAAATAATAATGGTGATGTTTTTATGGGAATAATTTCTGGAATTTCTAATGATGGAAAACTTCAAATTAAGTTAGAAGACAACTCTACTGAAGAATACGGAATAAAAGAAGTTTCTTTCCTTTAAAGTAAGGCTATATTATCAGTAAGCGTATCTACAAATTTCGTTAGTGGTTTTTTTATCATCATTGTCATCATCGGATTAAAATCTCCATCAAATTGTAATTGAACTGTACTAGAATTTTCTGACACTTCCTCAATATTGGCAGCCAATGTGAAAGGCAGTTTACTACTTGCTGCACCCAAAACGATTCTTGAATATTCTATTTTTTCTTTAAGAACTAATCGAATTTCTGGCATGCCTTTGAGTCCAAAAACGAAAGAATCTCCATCAACTTCAAATTTTTCAATATTTTCGGGCATTAAGTTTTCAAAATTTAATAATTCTGTAAAAAAAGTATAAACTTCTTTTGCAGACTTTTGCGTTGTGACTTTCGTTCCTTCAATATTCATAGTTCTTTTTTTATTGTCTCCACTCACTTGGGTTTCTTCTCCAATCACTCAATGTAACCAATTCTTTGTCAGATATATAATTACTATCTAAAGCTTGTTCTAAAACATTTTCATAACTACTCAAGGTGGTAAGTTCAATGTTTTTATCTTCAAAATTCTTAGTTGCTACATCAAATCCGTATGTAAAAATTGCCACCATCCCCTTTACAACACCACCAGCTTCTTTCAAAGCCTCTACTGCATTTAAGCTACTATTTCCAGTGCTAATTAAATCTTCAATTACAACAACATTTTGGCCACTTTCTAAACATCCTTCAATTTGATTTTTTCGACCATGCTTTTTAGGTTCTGGTCTCACATATATAAAAGGAACTCCCAATTCTTGAGCTACTAAAATACCAATAGCAATTGCACCTGTAGCTACACCAGCGATAACATCCGGCTTGCCATGTTGTTGCTCCACTATTTTAGCAATTTCTTCTTTTAAAAAAATTCTAACCGCAGGATAAGATAATGTAATTCTATTATCACAATATATTGGAGAATTCCAACCAGAAGCCCAAGTAAATGGATCATTTGGACTTAATTTTATAGCTTTTATTTGCAGTAAAAGTTCAGCTGTTTTTTTTGCTGTATCTTTGTTTAATATCATAAGGCAAATGTATAAAGTTTTTGTAAACGACAAACCAATTATTTTAACAGATTCTCTGCCCAAAGAAAATAAGTACAAAGTTTACTTGTTTAAAAATTTAATTGTTTCCGAAATTTTAGACAAACTCACCTCTAACTCTATTAATGGTATCCTTATATTCTGCCATAATTTAGAACTATCTAAAGAACTTTTTTTTAAAAATTTTAAAATAATTTCTGCAGCCGGTGGATTGGTTTTAAACCCTAAAAAAGAACTATTATTTATATATAGAAATAATAGTTGGGATTTACCAAAAGGCTGTATTGAAAAAGGTGAAAGTATCGAAACAGCAGCTATAAGAGAGGTTGAAGAAGAATGCGGAATTTTTAATTTAAAACTTATAAAACCTTTAACAACAACATACCATATTTATAACCGAAACGGAATTACGTTAAAAGAAACACATTGGTTCTTAATGACGTATGATTATAATAAAGAGTTAGTTCCACAAATTGAAGAAGGAATTACTGAGGTTATCTTCAAAAATAAGAAAGCGGTTAAGGAGGCTTTAAAAAATTCATATGCTAATATTAAATTAGTTTATGATACTTATAAAGAAGGGTAATATTCAAAAAAACCTTCTATCTTTGGCGACTTGTAAAAAGCATCCAAACTATGACTGAATTTATTACCAAACGGGTTAAAAATGTAAGAAATGACGTGTTATCAGGTATTACTGTAGCACTAGCATTAGTTCCTGAAGCTGTGGCATTTGCCTTTGTCGCAGGTGTTGATCCTCTTGTAGGTCTCTATGCCGCTTTTATGGTGGGCTTGATTACCTCCATCTTTGGCGGAAGACCTGGCATGATATCAGGAGCAACTGGTGCCCTTGCAGTTGTGATGGTTTCTTTAGTTGCTGAAGGAAATACCATGGGTAATTCTGATGAGAATCTTGGTTTATATTACCTATTTTTAACTGTAATTTTGATGGGAATTATACAGGTTTTAGCGGGTCTTTTTAAGCTTGGTAAATTTGTGAGATTAATACCACATCCTGTAATGATGGGGTTTGTTAATGGTTTAGCAATTGTAATTTTCTTATCTCAATTAGGAATGTTTAAACAAACTGTAGGGGAAGAAAAAGTTTGGCTAGAAGGAACTTCTTTAGGATACATGGTAGGTTTAGTAGGATTAACGATGTTAATTATGTGGGGTTTACCAAAAATAAAAGCAACTAAAAAGTTGCCAGAGGCACTTATTGCCATATTGATAGTTACTGGAATTGTAATTTTTTCAAATTTAGACGTGGCTACAGTAGGTTCTTTTATTAAAGATGGGGGTGGCGAGGGTTTAAAAGGAGGTTTCCCTGTTCCTGTTCTAGAAACATTTTATAACATTCCTTTAAATTTCAAAACCTTACAATTTATTTTTCCTTATGCACTGATTCTTGCTGCTATTGGCTTAATTGAATCTTTAATGACCTTAAATTTAATTGATGATTTAACCGAAACTCGTGGGAATTCTAATAAAGAATGTGTTGCTCAAGGGAGTGCAAATATTCTTACAGGTTTGTTTGGCGGAATGGGCGGTTGTGCCATGATTGGACAATCTATCATTAATATAAAGGGGGGTGGCCGTGGTCGTCTATCTGGAATTACTGCTGCAGTAATGCTATTGATGTTTATTCTTTTTGCATCTTCTTATATAGAACAAGTTCCTATTGCTGCTCTTGTAGGTGTAATGTTTATGGTCGTTATTGGCACATTTGCCTGGTCTAGTTTTAGAATTTTAAATAAAAGACCCAAAACAGATATTTTTGTATTGATTTTAGTATCTGCGCTAACTGTAATTTTTGATTTGGCAATTGCTGTTATTTCTGGAGTAATTGTCTCTGCATTGGTTTTTGCTTGGGAAAATGCCAGAAGAATTAGAGCCAGAAAACGCATCCGAGAAGATGGCGCTAAAGTATACGAAATCTGGGGTCCTTTGTTCTTTGGAAGCATCTCTGCTTTTAATGAAAAATTTGATATAAAAAATGATCCAGAAAGTGTAGAAATTGATTTTATTGAAGCTCGCATTTCTGATCACTCTGCTATTGAAGCCATCTTTGCTTTGGTTGAAAAATACCATGCTGCAAATAAAAAAATTAGACTAAAACATTTAAGTGAAGATTGTAAAGTTTTACTATACAAAGCAAGTCCTATTTTCAAAGATATAATTGAAGAAGCAATTGACGATCCAAGATATCATTTGGCTGCAAACCCCGAGGATTTCCCAAAGCCTTTGGGTGAGTATCAGTTTTAGATAAATATTTAAATCCTGCTTTTTAGTAGGATTTTTTTATAAGAACACATCTTACGATAAAAAATTCTATTATAAACTATTTTACACCAATCCCTCATCAATCAGCGGTAACGTTCTATAACGTTTCCCTGTGGCATTAAAAATAGCATTGCAAATTGCAGGGGCTATAACAGGAACACCGGGTTCACCAACACCTGTTGGCGGTTCGTCCATTTTATCTAAAATATCAATATGAATGTTAGGAGTATCTTTCATTCTTGTCATTGGGTAGTCATAGAAATTATGTTGCTCTACTGCTCCGTTTTTTGTAGAAATTTTTCCATAAAGAGCAAGAGACATTCCGAAAATGGCAGCACCTTCTAATTGATTTTTAATATTGTCTTTATTCAAAGACAACCCACAATCTATGGTTGTCCATATATTTTCAATTTTTACCCTACCATTTTTCACAGAGACCTCAACTGCAGTTGCTACATAACTGTAAAAACTATAATGAAGTGCAATTCCAATGCCGTGACTTTCAGGTAATTTTCTTCCCCAATTAGCTTTTTGTGCTGTATTTTTCAACACTTCTTTCATTCTTTTTGTATTGTATGGGTATTTAGATTTCCCTTGAATAATTCGGTCTTTTCCGATTAAATCCAAATGAAATTGAAGAGGATCTATATTGGCTGCATTAGCCAATTCATCTACAAAAGAATTATTACCAAATCCACTGTGAATATGAACTACAGATCGCATCCACCCAATTCTTAAATGTGATTCTGCTTTGGTATTTTCTAATCTAAAATTGTCTAATGCATAAGGATTGTTTGTAAAACCTTGCCCAAGTTCAAAACCAGATGCATAATCTGACAAGGGTTTAAAACTAGAAATAATTGAAGGAACCGCCACACGTTGCAACCAACCCGTAACTTTACCATTAGTGCTTAAAGAACCTTTTAAATACTGCACACTTGTTGCATGGTAAAAACTGTGTTGTATATCATCTTCACGCGTCCAAACTACTTGAACTGGTGCTTTTATTTTTTTTGATATAGCAACCGCTTCCACCACAAAATCTGATTTAGATTTTCGTCCAAAACCGCCGCCTAAAAAAGTAACATTGATACTAATATTATCTAACGGAATTTCAAAAAAGTGAGCCAATTCTGCTCTTGCAGTTTGCGGATCTTGAACCGGTGCCCAAACTTCAATTTCATCTTCTTTAAACCAAGCAGTAGCATTTGGTACTTCCATAGGCGCATGCACCAAAAACGGGACGGTATACGTAGCTTCTATCGTATTTTTACTATCCTTAAAAGCGGCCGAAACATTCCCGACACTTCCAGGAACCAACTTCCCTTTTTGATGAACTCTCTTAGTTAATATCTGTTGAAATTTTTCTGAATTAAAAGATTCATTTTCACCATAATTCCATTCAATATCTAAATCTAACTTTCCTTGAAAAGCAGACCATGTATTATTTGCAACAACAGCAATACCTCCTAAAGCACCAAAAAACTTACCTAACGGTGGTACAATTCTATCCAATTCAATAATATGTTCTACACCGGCTACTTTTTTTGCATTCGAATCATCAACACTTTTTACAGAACCGAAAGTAACAGGGCATCTTGCAATAGCAGCAAATTTCATATTCGGAATTCGAATATCAATTCCATAAGTTGCAGTTCCGTATGTAAAATCTTTTAAATCTACACTTTTTAAATTTTTACCAATATATTTAAAATCTTCAACTTTTTTAAGTTTGAGACTGTCCTCTGATGGAATCTGAACCTTCGTTGCTTCCTCTACCAAATCACCAAAGAAAATTTTATCATTGGTCTTTTTATGAATTATAAAATGATTTTCTGCCTTACAATCTGTTTCAGCTATGTTCCATTTTTTTGCAGCAGCAGTAATCAACATCATTTTTGCAGTGGCACCCATTTTACGCATTGGCTTTAATAAAGTTCTTACACTTCTTGAACCATCTGTATTCTGGTTTCCATATTTGGCATCTCCTGTTGCCTGTTTTACCGTGATGTATTTCCAATCAGCTTCTAATTCATCTGCAATTGCGGAAGCCAGAGAAGTTCTAATTCCTTGTCCCATTTCTGAACGAGAGGCCAATAAAATAATGTTGCCATCTTTCTGTATTTGTACGAATAAGTTTGGTGTAAAAGTTCCACTCTCCTGAGGGATAAACTCTTTTTGATCAGAAGAAACAGTACAACCTAAAAGTATCCCGCCTGAAGCCAATCCAAATAATTTGACAAAATCTCTACGATTTATTTGGTTTATTTTACTCATAGCGTTCGGTTTTTAAGTGCAACAGCTTTATGAATTGCCTTTCTAATTCTTGAATAGGTTCCGCATCTACAAATATTGTTACTGAGGGCTTTGTCTATATCCTGATCTGTAGGATTTTTAATTGAATCTAGTAAAGAAGTAGCTGCAATCAATTGCCCAGATTGACAATAGCCACATTGAGGCACATTGCCCTCATTCCAAGCTTGTCTTAAAAACTCTAAATTTTCTGAGGTTCCTTCTATCGTAAAAATTTCTTTTCCAACGGCATAAGAAACAGGAATACTACATGATTTAGATAGCTTCCCATTAATTAAAATAGAACAGGCTCCACATTGGCTTACTCCACAACCAAACTTTGTTCCTGTTAAACCAATCATGTCTCTAATTGCCCATAAAAGAGGCATTTCTTCTTGAACCTCTAAAGTATAAGGCTTTTTATTAATTGATAATGATATCTTCACTTGTCGTTTTTTAAGACTTACAAGTTACGGAAAGAAAATTAATATTTATACTACTATAAATTTAACTGAGGAGTTTCCCAAGTTATAGAATCTCCTAAGATTTGATATTTCTCACTAACAATATTTACTTTATTGGGAGTAAACTTTATCAAAGTATAATCTGTAGTTCTATTCTTATAAAAGTTTTCCCACTCTTTTTTCCAAAATTTTTGTTTTTCATTTTGAGTATCTATAATCCTAGCAACCCCCTGCAAAGTAACATAACTAGAAGACTCTTTATCAAAATAATACAATGTTACCTGCCTGTTATTTTCAATTTGCTTTACTTTTAAACTCTTTGGATTTGTTGCCATCCAAACTGTAAAATTTTCTTGTGGCAAAAAAGGGTCCATTGTTCTCACGTGAGCAACACCAATAGAATCAATTGTAATCAATGCACAGTTTCTTGCATTTATCATAATCTCTTTTGTGATTTTTTTGATATCTTTTTCACAATAAGAAATCACCGAGTTAAACTCAGCAGTTTCAGTTCCATTAGACAATTCAAAAGGTATTGTAAGAATTGAGTCTGAATCTTTTTTATTTTTACAAGAGAAGATAAAAACTAGAAAAAAAGTTAGCACAAATTTTTTCATTACTCTAAACAGTATTACTGTGTTATTCTGACACTTTTAGGGACTAATTTAGTATAATCTCCGTGATGTTTTATTACTTCTCTAACAATGGAAGAAGAAATATAAGAAGTACTTGCTGTGGTAAGTAGAAATACAGTTTCTACAGGTGCTAAATCTCTATTTGTATGTGCTATTGATTTTTCAAACTCAAAATCAGCAGGATTCCTTAACCCTCTTAAAATAAATTGTATGTTATTTTTTTGACAAAAGTCGACAGTTAAACCTTCATAAGCCAAGACTTTTACTTTAGGATTGTCTGCAAAGGAATCTTCTATAAATTTTTTTCGTTGCTCCAAAGAGAACATGTATTTTTTATCGGAATTCACACCAATCGCAATAATCAGTTCATCGAATAAAGTAACCCCTCTCATAATAATGTCATAATGACCTGAAGTTAAAGGATCAAATGATCCCGGAAAAATTGCTCTTTTCATGTTACTTCTTTTATCCTGAATAATAGATTAGATTATAAAAATAGATAAATAAGTTAAAATAAAGGAGTTTAAATTCCTTTATTTAGAGAATCTACAATCGCAGTATCAAATAGTTCTCTTAAAGAAATACCTGCTAATAATGATTGTTGTGGTAAAATACTCTCTTCTGTGAGTCCAGGAACTGTATTTATTTCTAAAAAATAGGGTTCATCATCAACCAAAATAAATTCTGAACGAGAAAAACCAGACATGTTTAACAATGAATATACTTTTTTAGCAGTTTCTTCTATATTTACCTTTTGTTTTTCTGATATTCTTGCCGGAGTTATCTCTTTAGATTTTCCCTCATATTTTGCTTCATAATCAAAGAAATCATTTTCTGTGACAATTTCTGTTATGGGTAACACTTTAATTTCTCCTTTATACTGAATGACACCCACAGAGACTTCTGTTCCGTCTAAAAATGATTCAATTAAGATTTCTGAATCTTCTTTGTAAGCCTTTTCAATTGCTGGTAAAATTTCTTCTTTTGTATGTGCTTTAGAAATACCATAGCTTGATCCCGCATTGTTTGGCTTAACAAAACACGGCAAGCCAACTTTATTTATTATTTGATTTAAGTCTATATCGTCTCCCTTATTAAGATAGATAGAAATTGCTGTTTTAATTCCAGATTCTTTTAGAACACTTAAAGTATCTCTTTTATTAAACGTCAATGCCATTTGATAAAAAGGAGCAGAAGTATGTTTTAAATTAAGTAATTTAAAGTATGCCAACAACATTCCATTTTCACCTGGAACACCGTGAATAGCGTTAAAAACACAATCAAACATAATTTTTTCATCATTTAAAATAAATGAAAAATCATTTTTTAGGATTGGATATTCAATTTCAAAATCATCTAAAGCCACCCATTTATCTTTTAAAATATGAACTCTAAAAAGAGCATACTTTTCTCTATCTAAATGATTATAAACAACATTTCCGCTTTTTAAAGAAATGTTTACTTCGGATGAATAACCACCCATAACGATCGCAATGTTCTTCTTCATTTGTTTTAGAATAATTGAAACAAATTTATCAAATTAATTATAGAAATAGCAACGTTTAGTTTTTATATCTTTGTGTGTATTAAAATTCTAAAAAATGAGTGTTTTAAAATTTATAAAAAGTAAATCATTCTTTAAGCAAATAGCAATTGCATTTGTAAGTTTATTCGCAGCTGTTTTTACCTTAAAATATTGGTTAGAAATTTCTACCAACCATGATCAGAAAATTCAAGTTCCCGATTTGCAAAAAATGTCTCTAGAAAATGTAGACAGAGTATTAAAAGGACTTAATTTAGATTTTATTGTTATCGATAGTGCTAGTTACAACCCCAATTACCCTAATAAATCAGTAATAGAACAAACACCTGAACCAGGAGATTTTGTAAAAGAAAGACGAAAAATATACTTAACTTTAAATCCTTCAAAATATAGAGCTGTTACCATACCTGACTTAAACGGTAGAACAAAAAGACAAGCTACTTCCCATTTGCGTTCAATTGGTTTTAATATTGATTCAAATTACACCTATGTAAAAGATATTGGTAAAGATGTTGTTCGTGGAATTCGTTACAAAGGGAAAAAATTAAATAAAGGAGATAAAATGCCTCTAAAATCTGTTCTAAATTTGGTTCTGGGTGATGGAAAAGGAAATTAATATGCAGTACTAAAATTAAAAATATGCTCTTTGTAAATTCAACGATGTCATTTTGATGAAAATCAAGGAAAAGTCAAACTTTACCACTAAATTAAAAAAAATGCAAAAACAGCAGTCTCAAGAGATAGAAAACGACGATTTATATGAACATTACAGGTTTACTGCGAGAGATGGTCAAGAACCACTAAGAGTCGATAAGTTTTTAATGAATTTTATTGAAAATGCTACTCGTAACAAGATACAACAGGCCGCCAAAGCGGGTAATATCTTAGTGAATGATATTGTTGTTAAATCGAATTACAAAGTAAAAGCAAACGATGTTATAAGAGTTGTTTTAGCATATCCGCCAGCAGAAAAATTATTGGTTGCTGAAAACATTCCTTTAGACATTATTTATGAGGACGATGCCGTAATTGTGGTTAATAAACCCGCAGGCATGGTAGTGCATCCAGGTCATGGAAATTACACTGGAACCCTAGTAAATGGTTTAATTCATCACATAGAAAATTTACCAACAAATTCAAATGAAAGACCCGGTTTGGTTCATAGAATTGACAAAGATACCAGTGGGTTATTAGTAGTTGCAAAAACCGAGTTTGCGATGGCAAATTTATCTCGTCAATTTTTTGATAGAACTACAGAGCGACTTTATTACGCGTTGGTTTGGGGAAATATTGATGAAGACGAAGGTAGAATTGAAGGTAATATTGGGCGTAGTTTAAAAAATCGCATACAAATGGCTGTTTTTCCTGATGGAGAATTTGGAAAACATGCAGTTACACATTTTAAAGTTTTAGAGCGTTTAACCTATGTAACACTAGTTCAGTGTAAATTAGAAACTGGCAGAACTCATCAAATTAGGGCACATTTTAAACATATAGGACACACACTTTTTAATGACGAGCGCTATGGGGGAGATGACATTCTAAAAGGAACAACATTTACCAAATACAAACAGTTTGTTCACAACTGTTTCAAAGTATTGCCAAGACAGGCATTACATGCAAAGACATTGGGTTTTACTCACCCAACAACTGGAGAATTTATGAAATTTAATACCGAAATACCCAAGGATATTTCGAATTGCCTAGAAAAATGGAGAACCTATTCTGAAAACTCTAAAGAAGAAATAGAATAATTTTTTATGGTAATAAAACAGTCGAATTTAACTCAAAAGAGAGCCTAACAACAACCAGAACTTGGGTCGCAACAAGAAGATTGAACTTCAGAAATATTAACTTTTGTTTTTTCAACTGAAATACCACAAGCTTCCAATGCAAGGCAAGCTGTGACCTTTGAAGTTAATAAAAAATGAACTCCATCAAAATCTAAATTATATTTACCAATTGTTTCTTCTCCTTGATATTCTACTTCAATTTCTAAATCTTCAAACCTAAACATCTTTTCAGACAACTCTATAATTTGGGTTAATTTCTCTGGATGCAATCTGTGATCATAATCATTTTGTTCCCAAAGTTGAAAATTAAGAACAGTTTCATTTCTAACCTTCCCGCCACAGTCAATAAAATCTTTGGTTACTTTACCAACTTCTGTCACATGAAAATGACTAGAAACAAAGGTTCCGTTTGGTAATTGAAAACTAATTCTATCCAAGCTTTTTAAGATTTTTTTTATTTCTGATAATTTCATATTGTGTTATGCTTTTAATGTTCACCTATAGGATTATCCTAACTATTTTAGGTTAGAATTAAATCATAGGCTTTAAAAAATTATTATTCTTAAAGATACTCTATTTGGCTTATAATTTAGTCTTTTTGTTTACTAGATATTTTTAATTTTATTAAAACATTTGCATCCCAACTAGAAAGAATAACTCGATTGACAAAGATAAATATATTTGGAGAAAATCTTATTTACTGAAATCAAATAAATAACCAATAGAAAGGTTAAAATAATTTGTTGCTGGAAGAGCACCTTCATTTGACTGAGTTTTTGGGAAATTTAGGTTATAACCGAATTCAAAATCACATGATTTAGTGCTTAAAGACAGTGGAATATTGAATTGAGTGTTTAATAAATCGAAGACATCAAAATTAAAAGTTCTGAACACCTTTTGGTTTTTCTCTATGACAATTTTTCTAATAGTAATATTCTGTCTGGCAATTATAAAGTTTAAACTAGGTCTTACTCTTAATGCAAACTTCGAGGTTCTTTTTAATGTAAAATTCACAAAACTACTTGAAACTATTTGGTAACTTTCTTCGGTACCAAAAAGATAAGATGCAGAAATACTAGTGCCTAAAGTTCTTTTTTTATTTCTTAATCCTAAACTAATATCTAAAGAATTGGTATAACCATCATAACCATCAGAATACATATACCTTGCATATCCTAAATTATAGGTTATGCTTTTATCATTACCTAGAGTATTAAAATATCCTAGAGAAAGACTTGTAAAATCCCAATTTGGAGCAAAATCTTGGTAATAAATACCAGAAATACTGGCATTAAATCCTGAGGAATGATAATAAGAAACTTGCGGAAGCATATTGAACTGATTTGTTCCAGTATCTCTTCCTGCAAAGAAAGTATTATTATTGTAAGAAACAGATGTATATAAAAAATTATAAGAAAAATCACTTTCTATCAGCTCATCTAAAAATTGTTGGTCACTAAAAAATAACTCCTCTAATAAATCATCTATCTCATCCTCATTTTTTTCTTGCGCATAATTACAAAAAAAGGTTGCTATTGAAAACAATAGCAACCCATGAATTTTTATAGCTGTTTTAATTTCTTGAAAAGAATATCTCATTTATTTACGAACTAATTTGTTCTATTTCTTCTTTTCTTTCCATCTTTTAAACTTAGTTCTCTGCCACCTCCTTTAAGCTCCCCTCTATCTTTTGATTTTCTAATTTTATCAATACGTTCTTTTAACATTTTACGTTGATCACCAGTCAGAGTTTTTCTAAAATTATCTCTTGTTTTTCGAATACTTAATTGCTGATTCTTTACCAATTCTTTTTGAGTGCTTGAAAAACTAACCATCAAACGTTTTCTTATTTGACTTTTAGAAATCGTTTTATCACTTAAAATAACCAATTGATCATTAGAAAGAGTTGCTTTAAAAGCTTTACGATTTGCTTTCATAACTTCTCTTTCTTTCTGCAATAACTCTCTTTGATCTTTAGTAAGCTCTTTGTAAATTATATCATAATTAGAACCTTGAGCAAAAAGTGGTGTATTAATGAACATCAAACTCATAAAGCTAATCATGTATAGAATGGTTTTAAATTTCATTTTATTTATTTTTTACTCGTATGGAGGTCCAAATTATAAATTAAATTTCACATGCCTCTTTGGCTACATCGAATTCTGTTTGATCATTTATTATTGCTGTCGTACCATCTTTATATTCAATATTGACAGGAAAAATTAAACTTCCTTTTTCAGTAACATTTGGGTTTGCCTTGTGCCATTCTCTAAGTAATTTAAAATCAACTCTTGCATTTACGCTGATTACAGATGCATCTGGCATTGTGAAAATTACAGGGAATACCAATTTAAAGCATTTTCTTTTATCTTTTCCTTTTTTACAAGAATTTTTAATTTGCCTTAATTCGTCTCTATCAAGTAAAGTTTGAATGGTTCCATCTTCTAAATATACATCTACAGGAAATACTATGTCTGGTCTTTGTTTTACATCAGAATTTTCAATGTACCATTCTTTAATTAAAATCCAATCTCCTTTAGTGCTTAATGTGATAGAGGTATCATCTGGCATGATAAAATCAACAGGAAAAACAAATTCAAAACATTTATTTCTTTTCTTCTTTCTTCGTTCATTTGTATCATTTAACTTTCTTCCTTCTTTAGAAAAAAAGACCTCACTCTTTAATTCTAACCTAGATTCATTATCTGTTATTAGCTCTATTTTATAACCCAAGCCTTCAGCTAATCGAGCGTTTTCTATGAAACTATCTGCGAACTCTCCGTTCAAAGTATTTTCTGTTGCAGAAGGTAAACTACTGGCATCGACAACTACAGATACTGCTTTGTCAATTTTTTCTATCAAAACGGTATCGTCTAACATAATTTCTGTTGAATCAGAATCTGAACAAGAAGTTAATAATACAGCAGATAGAAAAAAGGCACTAATTGTAAAAAATAAAACACTCGATTTTAAGATGTTTTCTTTAAAAATTGAAGTAATCATAAGTATACATTTTTTTAATTAATAATTGTTTCTATTTATTTAGAGACGTGTTTTTTAAAATAGTTTGAAAAATTTATAAAATAAATGTTTCTATGAAACCATCATTGGTGTAATCATCTATTAATGAATCCTCTACAAACAAAGAGTTTAAAAATAAATCATCTATTTTTTGTTCAAAAAGCGCTCCTTTTATTAGAATTTCATTAATTATAATAACATCTGCATAAGATTCTAAATCAGCGTCATGAACCCACAAAGAGTTAATTAAAACATCTTCTGAAAAAGAGAATAACTCTAAATTATTTACTTTTAAAACATCTGTATTCTTATTTTGTAACCAAACAGTTAAACTCAAAATAAAAATCAATGAAGCTGCTGCTATATATTTAAAGTGAGGTTGTATCCAAAAAACCAATTGTTTTTTTGTTCTTTTAGGGCTTTCTGTTTTAATTTCCTTATTTATTTTTTCTAAAATTGAGGTCTTAGATTTCACAAAATATCCTTTAGGGACGATGGTTCCTAAATATTTTTTATGACATTCAGAAACCCCTCCTTTAAAACCCTCTTTTAGGAATTTTTTTTTATGATTATTTTTAGCAATTTCTCCCATAAATATATATAGTTTAGACCCAACTGATTACAAATAGTTTGATTTTATAAAAATATTTTTTCTTCGATAATTTTTACTGCAGTATAATACGAGGATTTTAGAGTGCTTTCTGATATTTCTAAAATTTCAGAGATCCTCCTAAAACTTAAATCATCAAAGTATTTCATTTGAAAAACACGCTTTTGTTTTTCTGAAAATAAGCTAATAATTTTAGTCAGCTTTTTCTGAATTTCATCTCCATCAAAATAATCATCTTCAAATAAAACTTCCAGATTAGAATCAGAAACCTCCTCAATATTATCGAAGTTTTTCTTATTATTTTTATCTATAAATCGTATTGATTCGTTGTATGCAATTCGATACATCCAAGTGTGTAAACTACTTTTTTCTTGAAAATTATGAATACTTTTATAGATTCTAATAAAAGTGTTTTGCAAAACATCATCAGCATTTTCATGCGTTGTAACGATCTTTCTAATATGCCAATATAGACGTTCTTGATAAACATCAAGTAACTCACTAAAAGCGGTGTCTTTTAATGAGGAGTCTTTTAACTTTTTTACAAGCTCAGCATCTTTACTCAAGAAGTATTTGTTTGGTTACTATTCTTTAGACACTATATAATTGATATAGTTTAATTTAAGTAAAGAAATTTAATTTCAATCAATTTTATAAATAGGTTCATCAATTAAAATTGATGAATTTATTTGAGAAACTTTAATAATGATTTGTATATTTAACTTTTAATTTTTCACTCATTAATTTTTCAACTTCATCAAATGAAAATCATTATATCTCCGGCAAAATCATTAGATTTTGAGTCGAAAGCAACAACAAGTCTGCATACGCAACCACGTTTTATAAAGCATTCTGAAAAGCTGAATAAAAAACTAAAAACACTTTCCAAGAAAAAATTATCAGAGTTAATGAAAATCTCCGATACGCTGTCAGTATTAAATTATGATAGAAATCAAGCTTGGAAAACTCCTTTCTCGACTGAAAATGCAAAACAAGCTATTTACGCCTTTACTGGTGAAGTTTTTAGAGGAATTGACGTACACTCTCTAAGCGAAGAAAAAATACCATTACTACAAGACCGATTAAGAATTTTATCTGGCCTGTATGGAATATTAAAACCTTTAGATTTAATTCAGCCCTACCGATTGGAAATGGGAACGAAGTTATCGATTGAAAAAACAACAAACCTCTATAAATTTTGGGACGACACTATTGCGAAGGCCCTAAATGAAGAATTAGAAGATGGTGAGTTATTGATTAATTTAGCAAGCTCAGAATACTTTAAAGTAATTCCTAAAAAAGTTTTAAAAGTATCAATGATTACCCCTGTTTTTAAAGATTTTAAGAACGGAGAATATAAAATAATTATGACATTTGCTAAAAAAGCTCGAGGCTTGATGGTTCGTTATATTATAGATCATAACGTAACTACTATCGATGAATTAAAGAATTTTAATGTCGATAAATATCGTTTTTCTGAAGAAATGTCTTCAGAAAACGAACTCATATTCACGCGCTAGTGTTTCATTTTATACATCACCCAGGTGTGTGGTGCCGTTACGGCAAATAAGACCACAAAAATGATGGTAGAAAACAAGCTCATGTGGGGAGTTAGTTTGAATACAACCAATAAACTAAGAACACTTATTACCCAGTATAAAATTGCTTTTTTAACATAGGAAACAAGACTTGCTTTTGTTAAATCTCCATAAACGAACTCAACTTGATTTATGATTGAAGGTATCGAGTGCCATAGCACAAAATAAATAGCAAAACTTAGTATGAGAGAAGAGGTCTTAAAGACTAAAAAAAGTAATCCCAAATAAAATACTTCTTTTAAAAGAGTTTGAATCTCTACCTTTTTTTTTAAAACTAGATACAAACTAAACAAAATAAGAATCGTAGAGGAAACAATTAAAGAAACCTCTATTTGAAAACTAGTAAAAGTAGTATCGGTTAATTCTAACATAATTTCATCTACATCCTCCATAGATTCATGAAATAACATTGAAAAAAGAAATACCCCATAAGAGAAATAAAAAATAAAATTAAAAAATCTATTGAGTGTTATTTTATCTCCAAGATGTTCTTCGCCAAAATGATAAGAGCTCAACAAAACAAACAACAAAATTGCTAAAATTGAACTAAAAAAATAGATTAATATACAACCTACTATAATAGCTATATAGATTATCAAATGCTTAAAAAAAATAGTTTTACTTTTATCTCCTTTAGATAGAATAAGCAAATCATTTGCTCCATGTAAAATTCCTAAAGAAACAATCAATACAAAAGCAACAGAATCTTCAACTAATCCACCGAATTGAATACTAAACCAAAAAAGAAAGAATGTAAAAAAAAGCATGAAATTTTGATAATTTCTCTTAAATGTTTTATTCATTTTACAAATTTAATAATTTTTTATTATATTTGGTTCAGGGTTTATGCCAAAAGCATTAAACTAATTTATTAACTTAATTTTTTTAAACATTATGAATTTATCGATTAATTTTCTATCTGTTGCTAAAATGGCTACAGATGATTACGTTGGATTTACATTTTTTGTAGGATGTATGGCTATGATGGCAGCGTCTGTATTTTTCTTCTTTTCAATGAATAGCTTTGATAAGAAATGGAGAACTTCAATTCTTGTGTCTGGTTTAATCACCTTCATTGCAGCAGTTCACTACTGGTACATGAGAGACTATTGGGCTTCTAACATGGAATCTCCAACATTCTTTAGATATGTTGACTGGATTTTAACCGTGCCTTTGATGTGTGTTGAATTTTATTTAATACTCAAAGTAGCAGGTGCAAAAAAATCTATGATGTGGAGATTGATCTTCTTATCTGTTGTAATGCTTGTTACAGGTTATTGGGGAGAAGCGGTAGACAGAGATAATGCTCAAATTTGGGGTCTTTTTTCAGGGGCAGCTTACTTTGTGATAGCATATGATATATGGTTAGGTTCTGCTAAAAAATTAGCAGTTGAAGCCGGCGGAGCAGTATTAAAAGCTCACAAAACCTTATGTTGGTTTGTACTAGTTGGATGGGCAATTTATCCTTTAGGATATATGGCAGGAACTCCAGGATGGTATGATGGTTTAAATGGAGTATTGGACATGGATGTTATTTATAATATCGGTGATGCAATCAACAAAATAGGATTTGGTTTAGTGGTTTATACATTAGCTGTAAACAGTTCTGAAAAATAATTTTCAGAAAAATCAAATAAATGATAAAAACCCAATAGTTTTGAAAACTATTGGGTTTTTTACATTACTTAAAAAAAATTGAAAGACCGTTTAACAAGCAGCAAAACCTACATTGATTGCTAGACCACCTTCTGAGGTTTCTTTGTACTTTTTATGCATGTCTTTTGCAGTTTCCCACATGGTATCAATAACTTTATCTAAAGGTACTTTTACATCTTTAGGATTCGTGTCTAAAGCCATTTCTGCTGCATTTATTGCTTTAATCGCACCCATTGCATTTCGTTCTATACAAGGTATTTGAACCAAACCACCAATCGGATCACACGTTAATCCTAAATGGTGTTCCATCGCTATTTCTGCGGCTACTAAACACTGTGCAACAGTTCCTCCTAATAATTCTGTTAAAGCTGCAGCTGCCATAGCAGAAGAAACTCCTATTTCGGCCTGGCAACCACCCATAGCAGCAGATATTGTGGCGTTTTTTTTAAAAATACTACCAATTTCTCCCGCGGTTAATAAGAAACTTTGTATCTGTTTAAAATCAGCATCATGATTCTCTATGACCAAATAATACATTAAAACGGCAGGTAGCACACCAGCACTTCCATTTGTGGGAGCTGTTACAATTCTACCTAATGAAGCATTTACTTCGTTTACAGAAAGGGCAAAACAACTCACCCATTTTAAAATTTCTCTAAATTTTACTTCTGTACTTCTTATCGCTGTTATCCATTCAGTCGGGTTTGTATAGTTCGTCCCTTTAATTAATTTTTTATGAGTATCAAAAGCACGTCTTTTTACATGTAATCCTCCAGGGAGTTCACCTTCTGTGTGGCATCCAATATACATACATTCTAACATCGTAGTCCAAATTCGGTTTAATTCAGTCTTTATTTTTTCGGTTGAATTGAGCACCAATTCATTCTGAAAAACAATCTCCGATATGGATAAGTTTTCATTCTCACAATATTCTTCCAGTTGAATAGCTCTGTCTATCGGAAATGGAAAATTAGGTTTGTCCACTTCAATTTCGTCAATCAAAGGACTGTCATTCTGAATAATAAACCCACCACCAATCGAATAATAGGTTTCTTGAGAAATAATTTCATTATTTTGATAAGCAGTAAATATCAAACCATTAGGATTTATCGATAAGAAATCTTTGTTAAATTTGATGTTGTCGATAGAGAAAGAAATCATTTTTTCATTATTCAAATATAAAAGTGACGTTTCTTGAATACTGTTAATGATTTCATCGATATCATCAATAGGAATATATTCTGGATCTGCACCACTTAATCCTAACAAGATAGCGGTATCGGTCGCATGCCCTTTACCTGTTAACGAAAGTGAGCCATACAAATCAATTTTAATAGTGTCTACCAATAAAAAAAGATGAGTATTCTTTAATTTAGAAATCCATTTTTGAGCAGCTCTCCAAGGACCTAAAGTATGGGAACTTGAGGGGCCAACCCCAATCTTAAGCATATCAAAAACACTAATAAATTGCGACATTCGTAAAAAATAAATAAATATGTGAATCAAATTTAAAAAATTTATCTCAAATAGTTTATTTTTTTACATTTAATCAAAAAAACCAACCTTCACTCTCTGTAATTTACATCCTGTAAAAATAAAAATTACATTAATTGGACGCCATTATGTCAATATGTCACATATATATTTTTTTTATTTACAAATACTGACATTTTAAACTCAAAAAAAGGTTGGCACACACTTTGGATGGTATTGATTGAAATTGAAGTCTAAAATATTAATATAAATAAATTATTATGAGTAAAATAATCGGAATCGATTTAGGAACAACAAACTCATGTGTTTCTGTAATGGAAGGAAATGAGCCAGTTGTAATCCCTAATGCAGAAGGAAAAAGAACTACACCTTCTATCGTTGCCTTTGTTGAAGGAGGAGAACGTAAAATTGGAGACCCAGCGAAAAGACAAGCTGTGACAAACCCAACCAATACTGTTTATTCTATTAAGCGTTTTATGGGAAATAAATTTTCTGGATCTGCTAAAGAAGTTAAAAGAGTTCCTTACAAAGTAGTAAAAGGAGATAATGATACACCAAGAGTAGATATTGATGGTCGTTTGTATACACCACAAGAAATTTCAGCAATGGTGTTACAAAAAATGAAAAAAACTGCTGAAGATTACTTAGGATCTGATGTTACTGAAGCAGTAATTACTGTTCCAGCCTATTTTAACGATGCGCAAAGACAAGCAACAAAAGAAGCTGGTGAAATTGCAGGTTTACAAGTAAAGAGAATTATCAACGAACCTACAGCAGCTGCATTAGCTTATGGATTAGACAAATCTAATGATGATAAAAAGATCGTTGTTTTTGATTTTGGTGGTGGAACTCATGATGTTTCTATACTAGAATTAGGAGATGGTGTTTTTGAAGTATTAGCTACAGACGGAGATACACATTTAGGTGGAGACGATGTAGATGAGAAAATCATTAACTGGTTGGCCGAAGAGTTTAAAGCAGAAGAAAACATGGATTTAAGAGAAGATCCAATGGCTTTACAACGTTTAAAAGAAGCTGCTGAAAAAGCGAAGATTGAATTATCTTCTTCTGCACAAACAGAAATCAATTTACCATATGTAACTGCTACTGCTAGCGGACCAAAACACTTGGTAAGATCTTTAACGAAAGCTAAATTTGAACAATTAATAGACGATTTAGTAAAAAGAACAATCGCGCCTTGTAAAAAAGCGCTAAAAAATGCAGATTTATCAATTTCTGATATTGACGAGATTGTATTAGTTGGTGGTTCTACAAGAATACCTGCTGTTCAAGAAGCTGTTGAAAACTTCTTTAAAAAGTCTCCAAGTAAAGGCGTAAACCCTGATGAAGTTGTTGCTTTAGGTGCTGCTATTCAAGGAGGAGTTTTATCTGGTGATGTAAAAGATGTATTGTTATTAGACGTAACTCCTTTATCATTAGGAATTGAAACTATGGGGAATGTTTTCACAAAATTAATTGATGCAAACACCACTATTCCTACAAAAAAGTCACAGGTATTTTCAACGGCAGTAGACAACCAACCGTCCGTAGAAATTCATGTTTTACAAGGTGAAAGAGCGATGGCTGCAGATAACAATACCATTGGACGTTTTCATTTAGATGGTTTACCTCCAGCCCAAAGAGGTGTTCCTCAAATTGAAGTAACTTTTGATATAGATGCAAATGGGATCATCAAAGTTTCTGCTTTAGATAAAGGAACCAATAAATCTCATGAAATTAGAATTGAAGCTTCTTCAGGTTTATCAGAAGAAGAAATTGAAAAAATGAGGCAAGATGCAGAAGCGAATGCTGATTCAGATAAAGCTGCTAAAGAAACTGCAGAAAAAATTAACGGAGCAGATTCTATGATTTTCCAAACAGAAAAACAACTAGCAGAATTTGGGGATAAATTATCTGATGATAAAAAAGGCCCAATCGAAGCTGCTTTAGTTGAATTAAAATCGGCTCACGAATCTAAAGATCTTGCGCAAATTGATGCTGCAATGGAAACTATTAACGAAGCTTGGAAAGCTGCATCTGAAGAGATGTATGCTGCTCAAGGTGGCGCTGAAGGAGGAAATCCTGAAGCTGAACAACAAGGTCAACCAGAAGCAAATGACGCTCAAGGAGACAATGTTGAAGATGTAGACTTCGAAGAAGTGAAATAATTTTTTCATTTGAAATAAAACCAAAAACGCAGTCATTAATTTGATTGCGTTTTTTTTGAATCATTGAAAAGAACTAAGCAATATCATTACAATCCCTTAATTACATTATCAATCATAATTTCAATGTTACTTACAGAAACATTTTAATTACTTTTACAAAAAAATACTTGAAAACCTATAACCAAACCAACTTCTTTAAACATACTTTTTGTGAATTTAAAGAAGTCACCAATTTTAAGATCCCAGATAGTACAAACTATAAAAGTAAATCAGCAAGTATTTATTATTATAGTGAAGAGGGTGTTTATAGAAAATCTAATCATTGGGGAAGGGTAGCTAACTGTAGATGGAAATTGATTGACAGTAAAAACTATAAAAATCAAGAGATCGTTATTGGTTTTGCAAAATGGAGTGACTTTCACCCGATCAATACTGCAGAAAAACTCTTTTTTATTACGATTGATTATGAAAATAAAACAGCAAAAATGAATTCGAATAAAAATACCTCCACCAAATACTTATATACCTACTACGAAGCTCAAAAAAGAGTTAAACAGGCAACTCATTTACTTAAGAACAACAAATGGGCTGTATATTTTGATTCAGAGATTGATGAATTACGCTGCAAAATTTTATCTGAATTTATCAATTCAGACAAATCATTACAAGAAATAAAAAACGAACAGAAATAAAACATTTTTTATAAATTTACTCCAGAAAAAGGGAAGAACAATAAAATTAGCTCAATTGTATTTTCATGAAAAGAAAATCCTTATGAAAAAAACACTACTATTCATCATACTCATTTTAGGCGGTGTATTTTACGGATCCGGTCAAGAGAAAGAAACCTACACGCTATCTGTAAATATCTATGGATTAGACTCTAACAAAGGAACTTTAATAGTAGGTATTTACACAAATGAAAATGATTTTTTAAAAAATCAATTCAAAAGTGATGTCATTAAAATAAAAAACAATGAAGCTTTTGTTATTTTTAAAAATTTAGCAGCAGGAGAATATGCTGTTTCTTTTATTCATGACGAAAATAATAATAAGAAAATGGACACCAATTTCTTTGGTATTCCAAAAGAAAAATATGGTTGTTCTAACAACGCAAGAGGTTTTATGGGACCCCCAAAATATGTTGACGCAAAGTTTAGATTAACTGAAAACAGAACTATAGAAATAAGTATTTAGCCGAGTAACATAAATTATTCTGAAATTATAAAAAAGTCGACTTTATAATTTTAAATTTTTCATACAAAAAAACAACTATTTTATCCTAAAATTTTATCAATCAAATCTTGTTTTGCTTTTTTATCGTCACCAAACAACCATTGAAGGGTATTGTCTTTCCAAATTTGATTGTATTGTGTTTCACTTATAATATTTCTATCTTTTGCTAAATCTAAAATTTTACCCGGGTAAGAAGATTGTTCATCACTTTCCATTTCTCCCAGAGGATACGGATCATCTAAACCCATTAAAACTTGATCAGAACCTTGTTTATCTATCATTAATTTTAAAGAATCTGTATCATGAACTAAGGTGTCAAAAAAGATATTTTTGTGGCCTACTGCTTTTCTTGGGTGTATTTTTCCTTCAAATAAATCTGGTCTTCCATCAAAACCTTGAATTCTTCTACCTAAATTCATTTGTGCCAATTGGCCACCATGCGCAAAACAAGTTCTAATATTTTTAAAACGCTCTTGCATACCATTTAAGGTATAAAAATGGTAGGCATCACCACATTGTGCCAACATCCAAATCAAATGAAAACGCCAATTAGTATTTTCTAATTTTATCATTTTATCTCCATCATACGGATGAATCTCTATTGCTAATTTGTATTTGTCTGCGAGTTCAAAAATACGGTCGTTCTCTTTATCAAAAACACAGCGCCATTGCCCAATAGAATCCATAAAATGAGTTGGCAAACACAATACTTTAAGACCTAACTCTTCAACACAGCGTTCCATTTCATAAAGAGCTCCATAAATAAAGCCAGGATGCACCACAAAACCACATGTAAATTTACCTGGATGATCGCATTGAACTTTTGCGTTAAAATCATTTTGAAAACGCAGGGCTTTTTTCATTTCCTCTAAGCGCAATCCATTACCATACAATTGAGAAAGATTCAAAACTACTGCATGGTCTATTTTATTTTTCTCCATCCATAGGAGCTTTTCATCTAAAAAAAAACTAGAATCTGTAACAGGACGTTTCCAACCTTTTTGCAGCATATGTTTTCGTTCGTCATCTACCCAAAAAATCTCTTTATCTTTCATAAATTGGGGAATTTGTTCTGGATATGGCAACAAATGTGAATGACCGTTTATGCGTAATTTACGTTTTTCCATCTTATGCTGAATTTAGTTCAGTATTTCTGTTATTTCTGCGAAGGCAGGAATCTATTTATTTCTAATTTACACGACTAAAAGTAATTAATGAACAACTTCACTAGGGTTTTTCCATAACAGTTCCGCAGATATCACAGGTACATTTCTGTTTGTCTGAATAATAAGTGTCAAAAATTAGTGGCATGTCTGTCTCAATATTATCTAATTTAAATTTCTCTCTATACAAAGGGTTTCCACAGTTTTCACAATACCATTCCAGCGCATCTAACATTCCTTCAGAACGCGGATATTCAATAACTAAACCTACAGTATTTTCTTTCCTCTGAGGAGAGTGGGGCACTTTTGCAGGCAGTAAGTAAATATCCCCTTCATTGATTTCAACATCAATCATTGTCCCTTTAGCATCTATGATTTTTAAAATCATATCACCTTCTACTTGATAAAAAAACTCAGGAGTTTCATTATAATGATAATCTTTTCTATTATTTGGACCACCAACAACCATTACAATATACTCGCCATTATCCCAAACTTGTTTATTACCAACTGGTGGCTTTAGCAAGTGACGATGGGTGTCAATCCACTTTTTAAAATTTAAAGGTTGTACTAAATTGCTCATATTCTTTAAGTTTTTATCAATTTACAAACTTTTTATCCTACCACCATCAATAAGGATGTTAATTCCGTTTATATAACTTGTCCTCCTACTTGCTAAAAAAACAATAGCAGCAACCACATCTTTAATACTTGCGCCAACGGTTTGTAAATTTTTGTCAATATTCTGTTATACTGCTCTTATTTTAGTTTCTATATTTAGAAAATTTATACCCATTTGATCGATCATAACGACTCCTACAATGCTAGTATCCGCACATCTAGAACTTGTTCCTGAAACAAATTTAAAATCTCCAACTACTTTATATGAGCATATGCGTTTCTTGGTGTTATCTTACTCATCATAAAGCCCTTCCCAACCTTCCTATCCATCTTTATGAGAAGGAACTAAAAATTAGGTAAAATTTAGAGCTTTTGTGATTCCTATTTTTTTTATACCAGTATCTGTCAACTATCATTACTCGAGAGCCAAATACACTAACTTGTTTCTAATCTGTCTTTTCGCAAAATTGCATTTGTTTCTTGCCTAACTTTATCTAAAATAATTTTCAACTCTGTTTTTGTCATGGCTGAATGTGTATTGATAGAATTATCTGCAATTAAATTCAATAGCACCTTATCTTGAGCTCTCCCTCTTTTCATCGCTTCACTGTACCCAATTTTTTGATTAAAAGTAACCAAAGAATACTTAGATGAGTATTGCATTGGAAACATTCTCTCTAAATCCATTTCTATTTTTCGCTTTTCTTTAAATAAAGGATTTGCAACATGGTCTTTCATCTCATGAAAATTATCAATTGCGAGATCTGCAATGGCATCCGTATCTTTCTTTCTTACTTTTTCATATTCATTAAATACAGATTTCCAATTGTCTAAATTCTGGTCTAAAATTTGATCAAAAACCAAAATATCTTCAAAAGATGCATTCATGCCTTGTCCGTAGAACGGAACAATAGCATGAGCAGAATCGCCTATTAATAATGTTTTATTCTGAAAACTCCAAGGAGAACATTTGACAGTCCCTAGAGGCCCTGTTGGATTGTTTAAAAACTCCTCATTTATATTCGGAATTAAGCTCAATGCATCAGGAAATTCTTTCTCAAAAAAGGTAGTTATTTTTTCTTTGGATGTTAAGTTTTCAAAATTAAATTCACCTTCATCATAACTTAAAAAGAGTGTTACAGTAAAACTTCCATTCGTATTTGGCAAAGCAATTAACATAAAATCACCTCGAGGCCAAATATGTAAATGATTTTTACTTATTTGATGATTTCCATCCTTATTTGCTGGAATTTCTAGCTCTTTATATCCGTGATTTAAATATTCTTGAGAATAACTAAATAAAAATTTACGTTCAAAAATATAACTTTTTCTTAGAGAGGAACCAGCCCCATCTGCACCAAAGATAACAGTGGCATTGACAGAAAACAATTCCTTAGTTTTGTAATCTTTAAAGTGTGCAATGGTATTTTCTATATCAATATGCATACAATTTTTATTAAAATAAATATTCACATTTTCATGTTGTTCTGCTTCGTTTAATAAAATTGAATTCAAATCTCCTCTAGAAATTGAGTTTATAAATTCATTTTCACGACCAGAATAATTAGAAGTAAAAGTATTTCCATTCGTATCGTGCATTAATCTTCCAAACATCGGAATACAGATTTCTCTTGCCTTTTCTTCCACTCCACATAAACGCAGAGCTGTTAACCCTCTTTCTGAAAGAGATAAATTTATACTTCTTCCAGAGGATATATCTGCAGTTCTTAAATCTGGCCTGCTTTCATACACCTCAACTTTATATCCTCTTTGCGCAAGTCTTAAAGCGAGTAATGAACCACAAAGTCCTGCTCCAATAATTAGTATTTTGTCTTTTTTATTCATTTTGCAGCAAATCTTTTAAAACAGAAACCATTTGATAAACATCTTGAAAAGAGTTATACAGTGGCACAGGAGCACAACGGATAACATTAGGGTCTCTCCAATCTGTGATAATATTATTTTTAGTTAGTTTTTCATGCAAACTTTTATCTGCATTTTTTACCTGAATAGACAGTTGGCAGCCTCTTTCTTTTGGATTTGAGGGTGTAATAATCTTAATATTCTTAGAATTAATTTCAGTAATCAAAAACTCAAAATAACCTGTCAATTTTTTAGATTTATCTCTTAATAAATCCATTCCTATGGTATCAAATAGATCTAAAGAAGCTTTTATAGCTGCCATTGATAATATAGGTGGATTGGATAATTGCCAGCCCTCTGCTCCTTCCATCACATCAAAGGGTTGACGCATATTGAAGCGTGTTGCTTTATTATGATTCCACCAACCAGCAAAACGAGGTAACTCTTTATTTTTTGCGTGTTTTTCGTGCACAAATATTCCGGCTAAACTTCCAGGACCTGCATTTAAATATTTATAGGTACACCAGGCTGCAAAATCAACACCAGAATCATGTAAATTTGGCTTAATATTTCCTGCTCCATGTGCCAAATCAATCCCAACAATACAATTTTTTGAATGACCGATTTCTGCAATTTTTTTTAAATCTAAAAACTGACCCGTATAATAATTTACGCCTCCGATTAATAACAAAGCAATTTCATCGCCATTTTCAGCAACAATCGTTTTTAAATCTTCAATTCTTAACAATTGTTCATGGTCTCTTGGCTTCCATTCAATAACATCATCCTCAGAAAAGCCATGAAATTTCAGCTGTGATTCTACTGCATATCTATCTGAAGGAAAAGCATCAGATTCAATAACTATTTTAAATTTTTCTTTGGTTGGTCTATAAAACGACACCATTAGTAAGTGCAAATTGGTTGTCAATGTATTCATCACAACAACCTCATTTGGTTTTGCCCCAACAATTTTAGCCATTTTATCCGTTAATAATTCATGATAATTTAACCATGGATTCTTTGCTTCAAAGTGACCTTCTACACCAAGATTTGCCCAATCTTCCAATTCTTGATTGACATACTCATTTGTTGATTTTGGCTGCAACCCTAGAGAGTTTCCTGTAAAGTAAAGCCAATCGTTTCCATTTTTATCTTTTGGAATATGAAATCGATTTCGAAGGTGAGAAAGTGAATCTTCAGAATCTTGTTGTGTAGCATATGCCAAAGAATTTTGATAAAGCATCTAATAATAACTGATTTGCTTCAAATATAAGACAAACCTCATTATATTTCAATATTTATGAATTAATAAAGCTATTTAATTGATGGCCATTTTTTGTATTTTTACACAAAACTAATTTTAATGAAATTATTCAAGTTTACTTTTCTTATTGTATTTTTCATCTCCTTTTCTTGTAAAAATGATCTGAAAATATCTGAAGAATTAGAATCAATTTACTCCTCAATAAAAATAGAATTTGCACCCGATAAACGTGTTGAATTATTTGACATTCAATTTAATCTGAATAAAAATAAATTGATTCTAGAGGGGGAAACCACAACAAAAAAAGCGTTTTCTATCCTTTTAGATAGTTTAAAAAATAGAAAAATTGAATTTACCAATAAGGTTCGAATTTTACCAGATTCTGCAATTGGAAATCAACAGTTTGCAGTGGCTAGAAATTCTGTAATCAATATCCGATCAAAAGCCAAGCATTCTGCTGAACTAGGTACACAGGGTTTGTTAGGAATGTCTTTAAAAATACTAGATAAAAAAGGAGACTTTTACAGAGTTCAAACTCCTGACAAGTATATTTCTTGGGTAGATAAAGGTGGAATTACAAGAATGAATAAAGACCAAATTGATGCTTGGAATCAAGCAGAAAAAGTGATTTTCAATCAAAATTCCGGATATGTTTATGCTACTAAAATTGACAAAACCAAGATTGTTTCTGATATTACTTTAGGTGGAGTTTTAAAATACGTTTCTGAAGATAACAACTTTTACGAAGTAAAATATCCTGACAACAGAACTGGTTTTATTAAAAAAAATGAAGGATTGGTTTACAATTATTGGTTAAAAAAACTGGTTTCCAATAAAGATAAAATTGAAACTGAAGCCAGAAAAATGGAAGGCTTCCCTTATTTATGGGGAGGAACATCATCAAAAGGAATGGATTGCAGTGGCTTCACTAAGATGGTATATTTAATGAATGGTTTAGTCATTCCTAGAGATGCTTCTCAACAAATTTACGCTGGTAAAACTGTTGATGAAAATCTAAATTTTGAAGGTTTAGAAAAAGGAGATTTATTGTTCTTTGGAAGAAAAGCAACATTAGAAAAAAAACAACGTGTTACACATGTTGGTATTTGGTTGGGAAATGACAAAATGGAATTTATTCACGCTTCTGGAAATGTACATTTGAATTCTATGGATTCAAATCAATCAAATTATGATGAGTTTAATAAGAACCGTTATTTAGGCAGCAAACGTTATTTGGGGGTTGTGGATGAAAAAATCATTAATTTAAAAAAGAAAATAAAACTTTAATCTAATTTTATTTTCACTACTGTGAATTCAGAAGTTTCTAAAAAGTTAGTTTTGATTTCTACCCTCGCAGAAATAATACAAAGCACAAAAAAGCCTTTCAATTTGTTTTGAAAGGCTTTTACTTTTTATAAATTTTAAAACTAATAAAGAACTCTAAACTTTATTGTTCCTTCAACATTTCTTAACTTTTCAATTACTTCTTTGTTGTATTCTTTATCTAAATCTGTTATGACATAACCAACTTTTGGATCTGTAGATAAATACTGACCTGTAATATTTAAATCGTATTTGGCTAAAATCTCATTGATTTTTGCCATCACGCCTGGAACGTTTTTATGAATATGCAAAAAACGATGTGCATTCGTTTGTCTTGGCAAACGAATATTTGGAAAATTAACAGCATCTACCGTATTTCCAGAATTGATGTAAGCCATAATTTTACTAGGAACAAAATCTGCAATACTTCTTTGTGCTTCTTCTGTACTACCTCCAACATGTGGTGTTAAAATTACATTATCTAACCCTTTTAACTCAGTATAAAAGTCACCATTTTTTCTAGGTTCAGAAGGATATACATCAATAGCAGCACCAGCAATTTTACCGCTTTTTAAAGCAGTAGCTAATGCAGAAATATCCACCACAAAACCTCTTGCTAAGTTCACCAAATGTGCGCCATCTTTCATTTGAGAAATTTCTTTTTCTCCAAAGAAATTTCTATTGGCAGCATTGTCATCAACGTGCAAAGTAACGACATCAGAAATGGCTAACAAATCCGTTAATGTATCCATTTTAGTAGCATTTCCAAGTGCCAACTTATCTTCTACGTCATAATAACAAACATCCATTCCTAAAGCCTCCGCTAATACAGATAATTGCTTACCAATATTTCCATAACCAACAATTCCTAGTTTTTTACCGCGAACCTCTCTAGAACCCTCTGCAGTTTTATTCCATTGACCATTATGAATTTCTGTGCTTCTTTGAAAAACACTACGCATTAACATGATAATTTCTCCAATCGCCAACTCAACCACAGAACGTGTATTACTGTATGGAGCATTGAAAACAACAATTCCTTTTTCTTTACAAGCTTCTAAATCAATTTGTTTAGTACCGATACAAAAAGCGCTAACAACCATCAATTTTTCTGCAGCTGCAACAACTCTTTCGGTAACGTTTGTTTTCGAACGGATCCCTAAAACATGTACGTCTTTTATTTTTTCTATCAATTCATCTTCAGACAAACTTTTAGAGACGGTTTCAACAGAAAATCCATCTGAAGATAACTTTGAAAAAGCATCTGGATGAACGTTTTCTAATAATAAAATTTTAATTCTATTTTTCGGGTATGAGATATTTCTTGGCAACTTATTTACGTATAAAAATTCATCTAAATTTGGGGCGATATGGTCAGCGTTTTCTGTTGTCTTTACTCTTGAAACATTTTCTGTATAGGCAAAAAACTTATCTGCTATACCTGCTTCACGAGTTACATAATCACTATACCCATCTCCAATAACTTGTATTTCTCCTTCTAGTTTCATGTCTTTTAAACACTGGATTTTTCCATTGTGTTGGGAAAGCGGATTATTGGCATCAAAGCTAATAATTTTACCATCTTTTGCAAATTCAAATGTGTTTGCAAACACTCTTTCTGAAGGGATATTGTATTCTTTTACAATAGGATCTATAAACTCTTTGAACCCACAAGATATAACATATATATCTTCTGCAAAGTTTTCAAAAAAATCTTTGTTACTTTCTATGGATTTTGAGACTTGCTTTTTTAAAGCTACTACTAAACCGGATAAATCAGTTTTATTAGCATCTAATAATTTAATTCTTTTTTCTAAAGATTCTGTAAAGGATATTTCGCCATCGATTCCTAAATTAGTGATGTCAATTATTTCTTGAATAATTTCTTCTTTTTTAGGATTATTTTTTAGCGTAATTTCTGCCAAAACGTCTAACGCTTCAACACGTGTTAAAGTGCTATCAAAATCAAAAATATAATTTCTTTTTTTGGGAATCATTACTTTAAGAATCTAAGTTGAATTAAAGTCGGTAAATTTACAAATTTAGACGGTAAGTAAGAAGCTATTTTACAGTTTTATGATATCTATTTTATATCCTATAAATATCAAAATTCTTCACAATAAAAGTACATTAAACTCCTAAAAATTATCAAATCCTAAAAGAAGTAACCACCATACAATTGGCAACAACTCTACCCAAAAAGAACTAAAATATTTAGATTGATAAGTTTTTGCTCTCATTAATAAGACAATCAATAAAAAAAAGAAAATCATAAATGGTGTTTTTACAATTACATTTGAAGTGTGTACATATTCAAGAACCAAAGAAAAAATCATTAGCATCAATCCCAACTTCTTTGTTTTTTGAACTCCAATTTTCTTTGGAATTGTCTGTAAAGAAATCGCATCATATTTTACATCTCTAATATCAAAAGGCAATATTAAAACAACAACAATGACAAAACGTTGTACTAGAGATAAAACTATTTCTAAAGAGATTTCTTTACCCACTTCAATCAACGGTATTAAAACAGTAAAACCTGCCCATACGAATGCCACAACTATAATTTTCAGATAACTTACCGCTCTCAAGTTTTTTTCAAAACCACTTAAAAAGGGAACCGCATATAAAATAGTTAGCAATGTGAAAGGCATTGTGAAATAATGTGTTTTGAGAGAGATTTGTGAAGCATAAAATAACAATGCTAAAAAACAAAAAAATGAAAAAACTTGAATAATTTTTAAATCTTTCGTTAAACTTCTGTGATGTAATTTTGCTACACCAGCATATTTTACAAAATTGTAACCCGAAATCGTTCCAAAAAAAATAAAATAATTTAGATTTTTATTATAAGGTAGCTCAAAATATAGTTCTGTAATTCTTAAAAACGCGTATACTGAAAAAGCAACATGAATACTTGCATTTAAATAAAAATCGATCAGTAATTTAAAGAATCTCATTTTACAAAAGTAAAGGTTATGTTGATAACATTTATATTTGGTTAATAATTAACCTTTTTTATCAGCTTAATTTGAATTTTGAACCTTCTAAAAAACTTATTTTTGTTGCTTATAAATTCAATTAATTTTTTGATCTATTGCAAACCAACTTAATGGATTGAAATACGTCCAAATAAAACTGAAAGTTAATGAATACAAATTCGTTTCAAAATAGACATATTGGGCCTAGCAAGAAGGAACAAGAAAAAATGTTGTCAGCCCTAAAAATTGAGACTTTAGATCAATTAATTTTTGAAACAGTCCCAAATGATATTCGTTTAAAAAACGAGCTAGATCTTGCTCCTGCAATGAGTGAATATAAGTATTTGGCACATAGTAAACAATTGTCTGAAAAAAATAAAGTTTTTAAAAGCTATATTGGCTTAGGATATCACGAAGCGATTGTACCAAGTGTAATTCAACGTAATATTTTAGAAAACCCAGGTTGGTATACAGCATATACTCCCTACCAAGCAGAAATTGCTCAAGGACGTTTAGAAGCTTTGTTAAATTACCAAACAATGATTTGTGATTTAACAGGAATGGAATTGGCAAATGCCTCTTTGTTAGATGAGTCTACCGCTGCTGCAGAGGCAATGACATTGTTATTTGATGTTAGAGAACGAGTTAAGAAAAAAGCAGGAGCGAATAAGTTTTTTGTTTCCAATGAAATTTTACCTCAAACAGTATCCCTTCTTCAAACAAGATCTACGCCTATTGGAATTGAATTGGTGATTGGTAGTCATGAAGAATTTGATTTTTCTGATGATTTTTTTGGAGCTATTTTACAATACCCAGGTAAGTTTGGACAAATTTTTAATTATGAAAAATTTGTAGCTAAAGCTAATGAAAACAATATAAAAGTAGCTGTTGCTGCAGATATTTTATCCCTAGTAAAATTAAAATCACCTGGCGAATTTGGTGCTTCTGTTGTTGTTGGAACAAGTCAACGTTTTGGAATCCCTCTGGGTTATGGAGGTCCGCACGCTGCATTTTTTGCGACTAAAAAAGCATACAAAAGAAGCATTCCTGGGCGTATTATTGGGGTTACCAAAGACAGAAATGGAAATCGTGCTTTGCGAATGGCACTCCAAACGAGAGAACAACATATTAAGCGTGAAAAAGCAACCTCTAATATTTGTACCGCTCAGGTATTGTTAGCTGTTATGGCTGGAATGTACGCCGTTTATCATGGTAAAAATGGCTTGCAATACATTGCAGATACAATTCACACAAATACCCAAAAATTATCTATAATTTTAAAAGATTTGGGTTTTAAACAGCTCAACTCTTCTTATTTTGATACGATTTTAATTGAAGTAGAAGCAGCTAAATTAAAGTCAGTTTCTGAAGCCAAAAATATTAATTTTAATTATATTGATGAAAATCATGTTTCTATTTCTATAAATGAAACTGTTGGAGTTGAAGAAATTAAAGCCATTGTAAGTTGCTTTGAAGAAGCTTTCAATCTTCCGGTTTTTAAGACTGGTACATCATCATTCTCAAGCACCATAATTCCTGAGGCGCTTCAAAGAAATACCACGTTTTTAGAAAATAATATATTCAACACCTACCAATCTGAAACAAATATGATGCGTTATATCAAAAGATTAGAACGCAAAGATTTGGCTTTAAATCATTCTATGATTTCTTTGGGTTCGTGTACTATGAAATTGAATGCAGCTTCAGAAATGCTTCCTTTAAGCAATCCACAATGGGGCAATATTCACCCTTTTGTTCCATTAAATCAAGCTGAAGGATATCATGAAGTTTTAAGAAAGTTAGAACAGCAATTAAATATAGTAACTGGTTTTGCGGGCACATCTTTACAACCCAACTCAGGTGCTCAAGGTGAATTTGCGGGTTTAATGACTATCAGAGCCTACCATCAATCAAACGGAGATTCACATAGAAATATTTGTCTGATTCCTGCCTCTGCTCATGGAACAAACCCTGCTTCAGCAGTAATGGCAGGAATGAAGGTGATCGTTACCAAAACTGCAGAAAATGGAAATATAGACGTAAATGATTTACGCGAAAAAGCCGAAATCCATAAAAGTAATTTGGCGGCTTTAATGGTTACTTACCCTTCTACTCACGGAGTTTACGAAAAAGAAATTAAAGAAATTACAAAAATTATTCATGATCATGGCGGACAGGTTTATATGGACGGTGCTAATATGAATGCACAGGTTGGACTCACAAATCCTGCCACTATTGGTGCTGATGTTTGTCACCTAAACTTACACAAAACATTTGCCATTCCTCATGGTGGAGGTGGTCCTGGAGTTGGCCCAATTTGTGTAGCTCCTCAATTAGTTCCTTTCTTACCCTCAAATCCGGTAATTGAAACTGGTGGCAAAAATGCCATTACAGCTATTTCTGCAGCACCCTGGGGTTCTGCCTTGGCGTGTTTAATTTCTTACGGATACATTACAATGTTGGGAGCAAAAGGGTTGACAGACTCAACAAAAATTGCCATCCTTAACGCCAATTATATAAAAGAACGTTTGAAAGGATATTATAGAACTCTTTATACGGGTGAAATGAATAGAGCTGCTCATGAAATGATCATAGATTGTAGAGATTTTAAACAAAACGGAATTGAAGTTGTAGATATTGCTAAACGACTTATGGATTATGGGTTCCATGCACCAACAGTTTCTTTCCCTGTTGGAGGAACAATGATGATTGAACCAACAGAGTCTGAGAGTATAGAGGAACTAGATCGCTTTTGTGACGCAATGATTTCTATTCGTGAAGAAATTAAAAATGCGTCTAAAGAAGACAATAATAATCCTTTAAAAAATGCACCTCATACACAAGAAATGCTAACTGCTGATATTTGGGATTTCCCATATACTAGACAACAGGCTGCTTTTCCTTTAGCTTATATTGTTGATCATAAATTCTGGCCTACCGTTCAACGAGTTGATGATGCTTTTGGTGATAGGAACTTAATCTGTTCTTGCAACCCCATAGAAGATTATCTATAAGAAGATATTTTTCTATGTACTAAACAAGATCGTAAAAAATAATATGATACCTAAATTACATTATATCTCTCAGGGAATAAATGCCCAAGAACATTTAAATAATATTCAAGCAGCTTGTACTTCTGGAGTAGAACTGGTTCAGTTACGTTTGAAACAATTTGATACTAAAACAGTTTTAGAAACAGCCAAAAAGGCTAGAGAAATTACAGAACGATTTCAAACTCGTTTGATGATCAACGATTTTTATAAAATAGCCAGAGAAGTAAAGGCAGATGGTGTGCATTTAGAACAATTGAATAGCTGCCCAAAGATTGTTAGAAAAGAATTGGCTTCTTGGCAAATTATAGGAAGCAACGCTTCAACAATAGAAGAATGTAAAAAACTGATTGAAAAAAAAGTTGATTATATCGAATTGGGGCCCTTTCGATTGAATAATTTAAAAAATAATTCAAATAACGCATTGGGTGAAAAAGGATTTTCAACAATACTCTCTGCTTTAAAAAGCAATATTCCAATCATTGCAACCGGAGGAATCACCCTAAATGATATTCTAGATGTGATGATAACAGGTGTTTATGGCATTGCAGTTTCTGAGGAAATTACTCGAAATTTCAATAGCATTCCTAAATTTAAAGAAATAATAAGCGGTGAAAAAGTACAAGAACAAACTTGGAAACCAAATAAAATAAAATAATTTATCCTGATTAATAAAAGACAAATCACCAAACTTTATAGCTGGGTTTTATAAAAAGAACAGTAATAATAAAGATTGTTAACAAAAAAACTCCAACAAATGAATGTTGGAGTTTTGGATATTTTGAAGATTCTTAAAGAATTACTTCTTAAATTTTGCGTATTTATTTTTAAATTTATCAATACGTCCTGCAGCATCAATAAGTTTAGATTTACCAGTGTAAAATGGGTGAGACGTTCTTGAAATCTCTAATTTTACTAAAGGATACTCAACACCATCAACTTCTAGAGTCTCTTTAGTGTCTACAGTAGAACGTGTTAAAAACACATCTTCATTAGACATGTCTTTGAATGCTACCATTCTATAATTTTCTGGATGAATTCCTTTTTTCATTTTATTATATTTTAATACTTTAATATTATGTTTTCATGAGTGAAGTTGGTAAGGCTTACCCGTATCTCTAAATAGTTGTTATCTACTATTTTGAGGATGCAAATTTAACTATATTTTTCAATTTACAAATAAATATTTTGTTTTTATTTGGCCTTATAAATACAATAGTAAGATTTATACTTACTTTTGTAGACAATTAGTAGTTTTTTGTTACTTTCTTTAAGAACAAAAAGACTAAATTTAAATATAAAAATTATAAAAATGAAGAATCGTTTTTTGCTAGCTTCTTATTTGGCATGTTTTCTCCTACTAACCTCTTGTTCTGATGCATACAAGTTTAACTTAGCACATAAAAAAGAAGTTCCTTTAAACTATAAAATGAACGTTACCTTAAAAGAAAAGAATCTTAAATCCATAGAGAAAGTGCAGTTTTTTGTAAACGGAAAAGAAATTTCTTCCAATGGAGCTTCTGCAACAATACAAACGGGTAGTTTAGGTCTGGGGAAACATCAAATTTCTGCCCTAGTTTTTTATTCCGAAAAGACAAAAAAAGAAAATAGTTTTTTTGAAGTTTTAGCAAATAAAGCGCCTATTGTATATGATTACAATATCATTAATGAATTCCCTCATGATAAAAAAGCCTACACGCAAGGCTTGGAATATTACAATGGTTTCTTATATGAAACTACTGGAAAAAAAGGAAAATCTACCTTAAGAAAAGTTGATATTAAAACAGGTAAAGTCCTTCAGAAAATAAATTTAGATAAAAAATATTTTGGTGAAGGAATGACTATTTTCAACAATAAAATATATTGGTTGACATGGCAAGCTAAAAAAGGGTTCGTATACAATTTAGATACTTTCAAACAGGAAGAGGAGTTTTTCTATGACAACAGTCAAGAAGGTTGGGGTTTTACTCACAATGAAACAGCATTAATTAAATCAGATGGTTCTAATAAGATATGGTTTTTAGATTCTTTAACATTAAAAGAGAAGAAATCGATTCAAGTTTATACAAATAAATATGCTGTAAAAGATTTAAACGAATTAGAAATGATAAATGGAAAAATTTATGCTAATAAATATCAGCAAAATGCGATTGTTATTATAGATCCGAATACAGGCATTGTTGAGGGAATTGCAAATTTAAAATCTTTGAAAAAAGAAATGGAAAAAACACAAAAATTAGTATATCAAGATGAAGTTTTAAATGGTATTGCTTATGATTCTAAAAATAACAGAATTTTTGTTACTGGGAAAAACTGGGGGAAATTATTTGAAATTGAATTGATTAAAAAACAATAATTGACATAATAAATAGTTCTATTTTTATACAAATTTAATTTTATGAGATATCTGATTACTTTTCTAATTTGTGTTTTACTTATTTCTATAAACTCATGTAGAAAAGATTTTAATACTGTTCCTAGTTTTGGAAATCTAGAATTTTCAAAAGACACCGTTTTTTTAGACACCATCTTCACCAATATTGGCTCTGCAACCTATAATTTAAAAGTATATAATAGAAGTAATAATGCAATTACAATCCCTCAAATAAAATTAGAAAACGGAACTTCATCAAGCTACAGGTTAAATGTAGATGGAATTCCAGGAAAAGAATTTGAAAATATAGATATTCTTGCTAGAGATAGTATTTATGTCTTTGTAGAAACAACAATAAATATAAATAATTCTGTGAATCCGTTGTATACAGACAAAATATTATTTGATATTGGAAGTAGTCAGCAAAATGTAGATTTGATTACTTTGGTACAAGACGCTAATTTTATTTTTCCTGGAAAAGATGCGGTAACAATGAAAATAGACAGTCTTTCATTAGACGGACAACCAACTACATTAAAAGGTCGTTTTTTAACAGATGAAGAATTAGTATTCAACAACTTAAAGCCTACAGTTATTTATGGTTTTGCAGCAGTACCAGCAAATAAAACATTAATTATTGAAGCTGGAGCTAGCGTCCATTTTCATGATAATTCAGGTCTAATTGTAGATGATAAAGCGACTCTAAAAGTAAACGGAACACTTTCTGAAAAGGTTATTTTTGAAGGAGATCGTTTGGAACATTCTTTTAGTGAAATCGCAGGTCAATGGGGAACTATTTGGATGCGCGCGGGTAGTTTAGATAATGAAATAAATCATGCTACAATAAAAAACGGAATTATTGGTGTCTTGGTGGATAGTATTGGATTTCCATCTAGTCCAACTCTAAAACTACAAAATACGGAAATTTACAACCATTCTAGTTATGGAATATTAGGGCGAGAAACGAATATAGAAGCTTCTAATTTAGTAGTTGGCAATGCTGGTCTGGCTTCATTAGCTGCTACCATAGGGGGTACTTATAACTTTACGCATTCTACATTTGCTAATTTTTGGAATGGAGGTTTACGTCAACTTCCCGCAGTTATTGTAAACAACTTTTTTGCTTATAATGATGAAGCTGGGCAAGAAATTATTGAAACTAGAAATTTACACGCGGCAAACTTTACCAACTGTATTTTTGATGGAAATAACAATATAGAATTCATTTTAGATAAAGTTGAGGGTGGTGGAATTTTCAATTACAATATCAGTAATTGTATGATTCAATTTAATGATATAAATAATTCTTTTGAGGAAAGTACCGAATTAGACTTTACAAACTCATTTTATCAAAATAATATACTCAATGGCTACACCCACTTTAGAAATACTCAAAAAAATGATTTTATAATTGGCGAGGAATCTGATGCAATCAACAAGGCAATTGCAAGCCCATTTACCAGTGATATTTTAGGAATCGACAGAACTATGAGTCCAGATATTGGTGCCTACCAACATATTATTTTTGATTGATTATTTTTTGTAAACACCCCTCTCTTTAGGACCAGAATTTCCAATTAAATTTTTACTATTTCCATTTGAAAGATTTGCGTGACCGCCAATAGTTGCTATAGATTTACCTGCAGTAAAAACTCTTGGACCGGGAATTTCACCTTGTTCAATTGCTTTTTTTATTGATTGAATAAGTACTATTTAATAGAAATTATTTGAATACATTTTCCCTTTTAATCTATGAAAAAATGAGTAAATTGCTTCTTTAAAAATGATAAAATGAAAAATATTGTTATTACAGGAACTAGTAGAGGTATTGGATTTGAATTAGCGAAACAGTTTGCCGAAAAAGGGCATCAAGTTTTGGCTCTTTCAAGAAACACAATTTCTTTAAAAGAATATAATCATAAAAATATTACTGTAATTTCTATTGATTTATCAGATAATTCAGAGATGTACAAAGTCAGTGATTTTATAAAAAACAACTGGAAAAAAGTTGATATATTGATCAATAATGCCGGTAAATTAATAAACAAACCTTTTCCACAGTTGTCTTCGGAAGATTTTTTAGAGGTTTATAAAGTAAATGTTTTTGCAGTTGCTGAAATTACAAAACGAATAATTCCATACTTACAAAAAGGAAGTCATGTTATCACCGTTAGCTCTATGGGAGGAATTCAAGGAAGCACTAAATTTCCTGGATTAGCAGCTTATTCTTCTGCAAAAGGAGCCGTAATTACGTTGTCCGAATTATTAGCCGAAGAATACAAAGATCACCAAATAGCTTTTAATGTCTTAGCAATAGGTGCCGTTCAAACAGAAATGTTAAAAGAAGCATTCCCTGATTATAAAGCGCCACTTTCTGCCAAAGAAATGGCAAATTATATTTTTGATTTTTCTTTAACAGGGAACAAATTTTATAATGGTAAAGTATTGCAAGTTTCATCATCAACACCCTAGTTTTCTTTGAATACGGACTATCATAAGTACATACCAGAAAAAGCAATCCCTTTTATTCAATTTTTAATTGATACTCATAATTTTACATTAAAAATTGTAAATCAAAGACAAACAAAACATGGTGACTTTAGAAAATTACCAAATGGACGATTTCAAATTACAGTTAATAACAATCTCAATCCCTATCAATTTTTATTAACGTTAGTGCATGAAATTGCACACCATGTTACACACCAAAAATTTGGCATAGTTCAAGCACATGGAAAAGAATGGAAAACTGTTTTTCAACACCTAATGTTGCCTTTTTTAAGACCAGATATTTACCCTAAAGAAATGTTGCCTTTTTTAGCAAATTACTTAAAAAACCCAAAAGCAAGTACAGATACTGATGCTAACTTATCTTTAATTCTAAGAGGAAACATCGCAGAGAAAGGAAAAAAATTTATGTTTGAAATTCCTTTGGATAGTTTTTTTGAATTTAATAAAACGATCTACAAAAAAGGGAATAAAAGAAGAACAAGGTTTGAATGTTTAAATATGAGCAATCATAAAATATATTTATTCAATCAAAACGTAGAAATAAAATTAGCTACAAACAACAAAAATGAAACATCGTAAATTTTGAAGTGATTAAATTTTAATCTCTAAAAACAACTGAAAAAATTTAAATATTATTCTAAATAGATTGTATCTATTTCTAATTTAAAGTGTTCCTTTTTTTTATTTCCTATTAAAAATGCAAGTTCTTCAATAGTTTCTGAAGAGAAGTTGTCCATATTTAGATTTCTCCCTCTAAATGCAGGATACATATCTGAAAGAGCTATGGTAATAGTTTGCCAAGTGCCATTTGTTTTAAAAGTTGATACAAAAGAATAGTAGTTAGAAACATTGTCCTTTACTCTAAATTGATATTTTTTCCCATCGCCTTTTAGTTTGATAACAATTTTCTTAAAATCTTTTAATTCTATTGAAGAAAAACGATATCGTAACAAAGAAAAACCTCCGTTATTGTCTGTAGAAACATGTCCGTAAAACTCACCATTGCCCTCTTTATTAAGTTTAAAATCACCCTTAGACCTTCCTCCCATTACAACATCATCAACAACTCTCCATTGTGAAATATTGGCATTAGAATTAAAATCAAAAATCACGAAATTTGAGGTATTCATAAAAAAAAGTATTGAAAGAAGTAGAAAAGTTTTACTCATAATTCATAAGAAATTATTACATAAAAATAGCTACTATAACTTTAAGTACTGTTTAAATAATGTTAAAAAAAAACTCCACACGATGTGTGGAGTTTTTTTATTGTGACCGGGCTGGGGCTCGAACCCAGGACCCTCTCCTTAAAAGGGAGATGCTCTACCAACTGAGCTACCAGGTCATCCTTTTTCGTTTTAGCGGCTGCAAATATATCTTTTATTTTTAAAAAAACAAATCTATTTTTTATTTTGTTTCTTTTAAATATGCTTCTCTTACTTTTTTAAATAAATTAGAAGAATACACAAAGCTTACAACTGCTTCATTATCAGTTTTGAATATTTCTTCACTACTTCCCTCCCATGCTTTTCTACCGTCTTTTAAAAAAATTATTTTTTCTCCAATTTCCATAACTGAATTCATATCATGGGTATTAATTACAGTTGTAATATTATATTCAGCGGTAATTTCCTGAATTAAATTATCAATTACAATAGCTGTTTGCGGATCTAAACCAGAGTTCGGTTCGTCACAAAATAAATAGTTAGGATTCATAACAATCGCCCTTGCTATTGCAACTCTTTTTTGCATTCCTCCAGACAGCTCTGCCGGTAATTTTTTATTTGAATTTTCTAAATTAACTCTTTTCAAAACGAAATTTACACGCTCAAGCATTTGAACATAAGATTGTTTTGTAAACATTTTTAAAGGGAACATCACATTGTCTTCTACCGTTTGAGAATCAAACAAAGCACTTCCTTGAAAAACCATTCCTATTTCTTGCCTCCATTGCTGTTTTTCATTTTCTGTAAACTTTGTACTTATTTTTCCATCAAAAGAAATAAACCCATCATCTGGCGAATGCAGACCAATTAAAGATTTTAAAAAAACTGTTTTACCCGATCCGCTTTGACCAATTATCAAGCTTGTTTTACCAGGGTGAAAAGTAGCAGAAATACCCTTTAAAACTTTTATGCCTTCAAAACCTTTATGTAAATTTTTTACTTCTATCATTCTCTAAGTTAAAAGTAGTTGAGTTAAAAAATAATTTGCAATTACAATTAAAATAGTCGTCCAAACCACAGATTGTGTACTTGCTCTACCAACAGCGATTGAGCCTCCTTTTACATAATAGCCATGATAAGAAGGAACAGTCGCTATTAAAAATGCAAAAATTAAAGTTTTAATAATTGCATAGGTCAATAAAAATGGATTAAAGTCTGTTTGAATACCTTCTATGTATTCTGCGCCAGAAAAAAGGCCAGATAACACACCAGAAACCCACCCTCCTAAGATCCCTAAAAACATCCCTAATGATATTAGAAATGGATAAAAGAAAACTGTTGCTATAATTTTTGGTAAAACTAAATAATTTAAAGAGTTAATACCCATTACCTCCAGGGCATCAATTTGTTCTGTAACTCGCATTGAACCAATACTTGATGTTATGTAAGACCCTACTTTACCCGCTAAAATAATTGAACAAAAAGTAGGCGCAAATTCTAAAATTATAGAGCGTTTTGCTGCAAAACCAATTAATGATTTAGGAATAAAAGGGCTGTCTAAATTTAAAGCGGTTTGTAAAGCAATCACTCCTCCTATAAAAAAAGAAATAAACATAATAATGCCTAAAGATTTTAGGCCTAAATCTTCTATTTCTCTAAGCAAAGCTTCGTAAAAAACTTTTGAACGTTGAGGCTTTTTAAAAACCCTTCCTAACATTATAAAATATTTACCAATATGTTCTAGGTAATTCATTCATTTAAAATTTATGCTAAAGTATTAAAATATCATTAATAGAAAGTTAAAATAACCATATCAAAATAAAAAACAATTACTTTTGAATAATTATTTAATTGATATTTTATGAAATCGAAGATTTTCTTTAATTTTTTGTGCTTATTTTTTCTCCTAGTAAGCTGTAAACCTGCAAAAAAAATTATAAAGCCTAAGCTAGTAGTAGGTATTGTTATCGATCAAATGAGATATGACTATTTAACAAAATTTGCAGATCGATATGGTAAAAAAGGATTCAATCGAATACTGCAAGGTGGGTTTTCATTAGAAAATGCGCATTATAATCTTATTCCAACCTATACTGCAGTTGGACATGCATCCATTTACACCGGAACAACTCCCAGTGAGCATGGAATTATCTCCAATGATTGGTATGATAAATACTTGAAAAAATCTGTGTATTGTGTAAATGACAATACATACAAAACATTGGGTAACAATGGTCTGAATGGTCAAAAATCTCCAAAAAGATTAGTTACTTCAACGATCACAGATCAATTGCATTTGGCTCAAAACATGCATGGGAAAACAATTGGTATTTCGATAAAAGATCGAGCGGCAATTCTTCCAGCGGGTCATACAGCTAATGGAGCATATTGGTATGATGGTGAAAATTATAACACTTGGATAACAAGTACTTTTTACATGAATAAACTCCCTCAGTGGGTAACCGATTTTAATAATAACAACAAAGCAGATAATTATCTAAATAGCCCTTGGGAAACTCTTTATGAGATCGACAGTTATGTAAATAGCAGAAGTGATGATAATATTTTTGAAGAAAAATTAATAGGACAAGAAACTCCCACGCTCCCAAAAGATTTAAAATTTTTACGCACCAAAAATAATAATTTTGATTTATTAAAAACAGTTCCTGCTGGCAACACATTTACAGTAGATTTTGCAAAAGCAGCAATTATAGGAGAAAAATTAGGAAAAAGTGAATACACCGATTTTTTAGCTGTAAGTTTTTCATCCACAGACTATATTGGACATAAATATGGGGTCTCTGCTATAGAAACAGAAGACACTTATTTAAGATTAGATAACGATTTAGCGAATTTTTTTGAATTTTTAGACAGACAAATAGGAAAAGATAACTACACTCTTTTTTTAACTGCAGATCATGCTGCTGTGCATACTCCTGCATATTTACAATCACTGAAAATCCCTGCTCATTATCTAAATCCTGAAAGGTTAAAAAACTTTCTTTTTGAGATGACTAAAAAGCATTTTAATTCAATAGATTTAATTGAAAATATTTCTAACTATCAAATATTTCTAAATAAAGAAAAAGTAGAATCTTTAGGTTTGGATATTCACGTAGTAGCTCAAAAACTTGCTGACGAAGTCATTAACTTTGATCAAATTTACAAAGCTGTTACTGCAAAAACTCTCCAAACAACTCATTTTTCATCAGGAATCTTAAATTCTCTTCAAAACGGTTATAATCAAAAATTCTCAGGAGATGTATTGCTGATTCCTAATCCTGCAACACTAATTAGAGGCAGAAAGGGAACGAGTCATGGCTCAGGTTATTCTTACGACACACACGTACCCATTATTTTTTATGGAGCCGGAATCAAACAAGGTGTATCAACAAAAAGATATCATATTACAGATATTGCACCAACCATTGCTAATTTACTGGGTATTGAAGCACCAAATGGAACAAATGGAGAAGTGATTGAAGGAATTTTAAAAAAATAATGAAACTATATCTTTTTTGGTAAGAAAACTTCAGCCATCATACAACGAGCACTTCCGCCGCCGCAAATCTCAATAGTTTCTAAAGAGCTAGAAATAATTCGACAATGATTCGTTATTTGAGCTTTTTGTGATTGTGTCAAACTGTTCAAGGCTGCATCACTCATTATTAAAAATCGCTCATCCTCTTTACCACGAACTTGTAACATATTGCCTGCAAAATTATTCACCTGTTCTTCGGTAATATCAATCACTTTTTTACCATCTTCTTTAAAATGCTTTAACAAATTTTTTCTTTCCGTTTTATCATCAACAGAGGATAAACAAATAACAACAAAAGTTTCTGCAACACACATCATCACATTGGTATGATAAATACGCTCTCTTTTATTATTTACTGTTTGATTCGCATTAAAAATAACGGGGGTGTATTCAAAATCTTCACAAAACTCTATAAATAATTCTTCATCTGCTCGGGGAGAAAGTGCACAATATGCTTTGTTATTTACCCTATCTAAAACCATACTCCCTGTTCCTTCTAAAAAGAACCCTTCTTCTTCAGCAGAAGTATAATCTACTACATTGTCTATTAGAAAACCTTTCTCTTCTAATTGAACTAAAACATCTTCACGTCTTTCTAAACGCCTATTTTCAGCAAACATTGGATACAAAGCAACCGTACCTTCTTTGTGAAAAGAGATCCAATTATTAGGAAATAAAGCATCAGGAGTATCAAACTCATTTGTATCGGAAACAACAATTACATTAATTCCGAAATTGCGTAATTTTTCTACATAAGTATCAAACTCCTTTTGTGCTTTTGCATTAACTGATGCTGGAAATATATTTTCTATTCTTTTTTGATAATAGTTATTCACAGCTGTTTGCTCATTCATCCTAAAATTTAAGGGACGAATCATTAAAATTGTAGTTGTAGTTTGATGCATTTATTTAATCTATTTAATACAAAATTAGACTTTTTTTTAATTTGTATTGATATCAATTTAATTTTTGAGCTTCACGAAATTATATACAACGGATACTTATTATCTTTTGTTTACTTTTACTTTATGAAAAAAATATTTTTCTTTTTTGTATTAAATGTCTCTTTTTCTTTTTTTGGACAAGGGCTTTCTAAAAAATTTACCTATTTATCAAAAATAGATAAAACCATTCAATCTGAATTGCGCTATCTTGGTACTAATAACTTTATTGGAACACCCATAGATGGCTATTATAAGAACTGTGTAATCGTTACCAAAGAAACTGCTTTTGCTCTAAAAAAAGTGCAACAAATTCTTTTAAAAAAAGGCTTGAGTCTGAAAATATTTGATGCCTACAGACCCCAACAGTCCGTAGATCACTTTGTGCGTTGGGGAAAAGTTTTGAATGATACGCTAATGAAAAAAAAATACTACCCAGATGTACCAAAATCTAAGTTGTTTGAACAAGGCTATATTGCTTTAAAATCTGGCCATTCTAGAGGTAGTACTGTAGATTTAACAATTGTTCAAAGAGCATCAGGTAAAGAATTGGATATGGGAAGTATCTATGATTTTTTTGGAGAAGAATCTCATCCATCTCATAAAAAAATTAATACTCATCAACAAAAAAACAGACTTTATTTACGTGAAATAATGCTCAAAAATGGTTTTAAACCCTATGAAAAGGAATGGTGGCACTTTACACTAAAAAAGGAACCCTTCCCAAAAACTTATTTCAATTTTCCTGTAAAATAATAAGTTTTAACAAAATAGAAACAACTTCGCTGAAAATCGGCATTATATTTGTCACTTTATTTCTAGAAAGTATAAATCTATGATATCAAAAATTAAACTTCTTCTTACAATCATCTTTTTAGTATCAATTTATCGATTGTCTGCTCAGTTTGATAATAATTCTTCAAATAAGGATAACCTGAAAATTAAAGGAATTAATTTAAAAAATTCTCAAGAAATAAAAGAAACAAATTCTATAGAACTAATAGGAAATAGGGGCTTTAAAGATGCTTTTGAGAAAGAAAAAGAAAAGTTAAAAAGAACTCAAGAAGAGAATAAATTTAACAACAAAGGTATTATCACAAAAGCTAAATTAAGTGAAGAACGTTTTTTAAAAGCTTTTAAAAAAATAAATGGCCAATATATATATCCAAGAATCGATCAAGATTTAGGAAGTTTTAGAACCAATTCTAAAAGTGTAAATGTCATCTGTAGAGACTTTCAATATCCAGACGGTGATCGAGTTACTATTTTAGTGAATAACATTCCTATTGTTGTCAATATAGAACTCAGGCAAAGTTATCAAAAATTTAATATCCCTTTGGAAATAGGTATTAACAAAATTGCTTTTAAGGCTTTGAATCAGGGAACATCTGGTCCGAATACTGCGGCTTTTAAAGTGTTTAATGATGCTGGTATGTTGTTGTCATCTAATGAATGGAATCTGGCTACAGGGGCGAAGGCAACAATAGTCATTGCCAAAGACAAATAAATAGGCTTCGAAAACGATTGAGTTAAATGTCTAAAATCATTTTTTTTTATTCTATTTAAAACAGTTATTTTTGTACTGTAATAGAATATCATAACATCTATTTTACCAAAAACAAGAATCATAAAGAATGAAAAAAATTACCAAACAAACCTATTTAGACTGGTATAAAGACATGCTCTTTTGGCGTAAATTTGAAGACAAGTTAGCTTCTGTTTATATTCAACAAAAAGTGAGAGGGTTCTTACATTTATACAATGGTCAAGAAGCTATTTTAGCGGGTGCATTGCATGCTATGGACTTGTCTAAAGATAAGATGATTACTGCTTACAGAAATCACGTTCAACCAATTGGTATGGGAGAAGATCCTAAACGGGTAATGGCGGAGTTATTTGGAAAAGCTACAGGAACATCAAAAGGAATGGGTGGTTCTATGCATATTTTCTCAAAAGAATTTCGTTTTTACGGAGGTCATGGTATTGTTGGTGGACAGATTCCTTTGGGTGCTGGTCTTGCTTTTGCTGATAAATACAACGGTTCTAATGCAGTTACTCTAACCTGTTTTGGTGATGGTGCTGCAAGACAAGGGTCATTACACGAAGCATTCAACTTAGCAATGCTATGGAAATTACCTGTGATTTTTATCTGTGAAAATAACGGATATGCAATGGGTACCTCTGTTGATAGAACTGCAAATCATTCAGATATATGGAAACTAGGGTTGGGGTATGAAATGCCTTGTGGACCAGTAGATGCAATGAATCCAATTAAGGTTGCTGAAGCTGTAGACGAAGCTTTGGAAAGAGCTAGACGAGGAGATGGACCCACCTTTTTAGAAATGAAAACATACAGATATAGAGGACACTCCATGTCGGATGCACAACACTATAGAACCAAAGACGAAGTAGAAGAATACAAAAAAATAGATCCTATAACACAAATTTTAGATGTTATAAAAGAGAAGAATTATGCTACTGCAGAAGAAATAGCTGCAATAGATAAAGAGGTAAAAGTTTTGGTAAAAGAATGTGAGCAATTTGCAGAGGATTCTCCGTATCCAGAAACGCAACAAATGTATGATATGGTTTATGAACAAGAAGATTATCCTTTTATAAGTTAAGATATGGCTACAATTATAAATATGCCAAGATTAAGTGACACCATGGAAGAAGGTGTTGTGGCAAAATGGTTAAAAAATGTTGGTGATAAAATTGAAGAAGGCGATATTTTAGCTGAAATTGAAACTGACAAAGCAACTATGGAATTTGAGTCTTTCTATGAAGGAACTTTATTGTACATCGGTATTCAAGAAGGTGAAACTTCTCCAGTTGATGTTTTGTTAGCTGTAATTGGTGAAGAAAATGAAGATATTTCAGCAATCATAAACGCAAGCCCAGAGACAGTCAAAGAAGAAACAGTAAAAGAAGAAACTGTTGCAGAAGTGAAAAAAGAAGAATCAATTACAAAAAATACAAGCGCTTCAGATTCAATTACAATCCCTGAAGGAGTTCAAGTAATTACCATGCCTCGTTTAAGTGATACGATGACTGACGGAACTGTGGCAACATGGTTAAAAAAAGTTGGAGACACCGTAGAAGAAGGTGTCATGCTTGCAGAAATTGAAACTGACAAAGCCACCATGGAATTTGAATGTTTCTATGAAGGAACCATCCTATACATTGGTGTTCAAGAAGGAGAAACTGCTCCTGTAGATAGCTTATTAACTATTATTGGCCCTGCTGGTACAGATGTTTCTGCTATCGTTGCCAACGGAGGTGCCTCCGCTCCTGCTGAAAAAAGCACTTCTGAAAAAGTAGAAGTTCAACCTGCTGCTGCGAAAACTGAAGAAGCGAAAACTGTTAACTCATCAAATAACTCCCCAAGTGGTCGTATTTTTGCATCTCCACTCGCAAAGAAAATTGCTTCTGATAAAGGCATAAACTTAGCTGATGTAAATGGTTCTGGTGAAAACGGAAGAATTATTAAGAAAGATGTGGAAAATTATACACCATCCTCAAAAGTTGAAGAAATCACAGGTTCGTCTGTTACTAGCTCTGAAAGTTTTATTGCTATTAACGAAGAAAAATCTAAAGAGGTTAAAAACTCTCAAATGCGTAAAGCAATTGCAAAATCTCTTGGTAATTCAAAATTTACGGCACCTCACTTTTATTTAAATGTAGAAGTTGACATGGACAATGCAATGACTTCTAGAAAAACAATAAATGGAATTCCAGATGTAAAAGTATCATTTAATGATATGGTTGTAAAAGCTTGTGCAATGGCTCTGAAAAAACATCCACAAGTAAATACTTCTTGGACCGAAACAAATACAATCATCCATAGTCATATCCATATTGGAGTTGCTGTTGCAGTAGCTGATGGCTTGTTGGTGCCTGTTGTGAAACATACAGATCAATTAAGCCTTACCCAAATTGGAGCTACCGTTAGAGACCTGGCAGGAAAAGCAAGAGATAAAAAGATTAAAGTTGATGAAATGCAAGGAAGTACCTTTACCGTTTCGAACCTCGGAATGTTTGGCATAGAAAGCTTTACTTCAATTATCAATCAACCAAACTCAGCTATTTTATCTGTTGGTGCTATTATTGAAAAACCAGTTGTTAAAAAAGGACAAATTGTTGTTGGTAATACAATGAAATTAACCTTAGCATGTGATCATCGAACTGTTGACGGTGCAGTTGGAGCACAGTTTTTACAAACATTAAAAACGTTTATTGAAAATCCTGTTACCATGTTAGCATAGCAATAATCATAATATATATTTATTAAAACTCGCATTTATTGCGGGTTTTTTTTATATTTATTTTTGATGAATAAATTAATAGAAAAATTAAAAAATCCGGTTTGGTATTCATTAAATGAAACTCATCAATCATTTCTTATAGAATATGAGGGTGTTCGCTTTTACCGACCAGAAATTTGTACTTTTGGCGCCTTTTTTGATCCTTCAAAAACAGCGAAAGCTTTGAATGCATATTCTAAAATAAGTGACCGTTTTTTTTTAGTATCTGAAAACCAAATACCAATTATAGATTCAAAAAAGGTACATCTAGAAAAAAAAATTAATGGATGTCAAATGGTCCTTGAAAATTTAGTTGAAGTGAAAATTTCAGAAAAAATAGTGTTATTGACCCAAGAATATAGCAAAGAAATTTATGACTTAATTTGGTTGGTAATGCCAGGATATTATCAAATGAAAACTTTTGAAATGGGTAAATACTACGGTATTTTCAAAAACAATAAATTAGTGTCAATAACAGGTCAGCGAATGCAAACGAACGATTTCATAGAAGTAAGTGCGGTTGTGACACATCCAGATTATAGAGGGAGAGGCTTTGGAAAACAATTAGTCGCCCATACAACAAACGAGATTTTAAAACAAAAAAAACTACCTATTCTACATACAGACAAAGGAAACTCTGCAATTCCTCTTTATGAAAAATTAGGGTACAAACAAACCCGAGACATGAATTGGTGGCTTTTCTGCAGAAAATAAAAAGATAAAATTCCCGCATCGTATGTCATCTATGTATTTAATTAAATTTTACTAAAATGCCAAAAAAAGGAAAAGCAAAAAACACTGTGAATAAAGCAAAACATAACAAGTTGATGGCTAGAAAAACAAACAAACTGAGGTTAGAAAAAAGTAAACATAAAGAACGATTAAAATTGATTATTAAAAAGGCAAATGAGGTAAAAAAATCACAAGATCACTCATGAATTTTAGGTATTTTTTAGGAGCAATCATTGCAATTCCATGGCTTCCTTTGTTGTATTTTCAGGGAAAAAATATTAGGAAGAAAATCCCAAAACTTCCCGAAGCAAAAGAACCAAATGGATTCGTCAATAACCATTTCAACAAAACTTTAAGTCTCCTATCTATCGGCGAAAGTACCATTGCGGGAGTGGGTGTAGATTTCCATCAAAATGGGTTCACAGGCGCTTTATCAGAAACCCTTTCCACCATTTTAAAACGAAATATACAATGGAAAGTGTATGCAAAAAGTGGTTATACTGTAAAACAAGTATGTTCAAAAATAATACCCAAAATTAAAGAAAGTTCCTATGACATGATTGTTATTGGTATGGGAGGAAATGATGCTTTTACATTAAATTCTCCTAAAAAATGGATTTCAGACATTAATTGTCTTGTGAATTTATTGCAAAAAAAATACCCAAAAACCCCCATTTTTTTTACAAACATGCCCCCCATAAAAGAGTTCCCAGCTTTTCCAAAAAGCATACAATTGGTAATTGGTAATTTAGTTGAAATTCTGGGAAAAGAACTACAGGCCTTCACGAATAACAGAGAGGCTGTTTTTTATTTTAACGACATTATCACTCTAAAAAAATGGACTGAAAAAAAATCCTTAGGTTCTTACAACGCTTCCATTTATTTTAGTGATGGTGTGCACCCATCTGAATTAACCTATCGTATTTGGGGAGAAGAAATGGGAGAATTTATCTGTAAAAATTATAAAAAACGATCGATTAGCAAATAAGTCACATAAAAAATCCCAAATTAAAAACTTGGGATTTTTCTTTAAAATTCATATTATTTATTGATCTATTGAGCCTAAAACACGTTTCATAAAAGCATTTAGTGCTTCTTTTTTAGAAACTCCTTTCTTAATCATTTTATCTACTTCAATAGCTCCGTATAAATTAGAAATCAATTCTCCGATCACATCCAGTTCTTCGTCTTTTAGAGAGGAAACTTCTGTAATCGATTCTAGAGTTTCAATAGCTTCTAGAACATAATCTTGATCATTTTCTTCGATAAAACTAGTCAAATGCTTTATAATGGGTAACTTCATAATTAAATCACTTCGTTTACCAAGTCCTTTAGGACTTCAAACTTATTTGTTTGTGTTTGATTTACAATTTTACCATTTACAAAAGTTGCGAATGTTGGCAAATTGCTGACATCTGCTAATTTTCTACTTTCTGGAAATTTTTCTGCATCCGCTAACACAAAAACTATCTCTTGATTTTCAGAAGAAAGTTTCTTGAATTTCGGCTTCATAATCCTACAGTTTCCACACCAACCAGCAGAGTATTGAACAATAACAGTTTTGTTGCCGGTAACGATTTCAGATAAATTATCTTGACTTAATTCTTGAAGCATAATCAATTATGTATTACAGATTAATAACTAATGAGAAGCTAAATACTCGGCAGTTCCTTTTGCATTTGGAGACATTGCGTCTTTCCCTTCTTCCCAATTCGCAGGACACACTTCACCGTTTGTTTGAACATGTGAATACGCATCTATCAAACGTAAAAATTCATTTACATTTCTTCCTACTGGCATATGATTGATTCCTTCATGAAAAACAGTTCCTTCTTCATCAATTAAATACGTTGCTCTATAGGTAACATTGTCTCCTTCAACCTGTACAGTACCCGTAGCTTCATCATAGCTTTCATTGGTAATGTCTAAGATTCCTAAAATTGAAGATAAGTTTCTGTTACTATCTGCTAAGATAGGATATGTAACACCTTCAATACCTCCATTATCTTTAGAAGTACTTAACCAAGCAAAATGAACTTCTGGAGTATCACATGAAGCACCAATTACAATTGTATTTCTTTTTTCGAATTCTCCTAAAGCAGCCTGAAAAGCATGCAATTCTGTAGGACAAACAAACGTAAAGTCTTTTGGGTACCAGAATAATAATACTTTCTTTTTATTTTGAATTGCTTCTTCCAATACATTTACTTTAAATGTATCTCCCATTTCATTCATTGCGTCTACATTTAAATTTGGGAATTTTTTTCCAACTGCTGTTGCCATTTTTTTATATTTATATGATTACTATTTAATTTATTAGACAAAGATAAATAAGACATTGGTTTAAACTAAAAAAAGTTGATGCGAACTTTTTATATTTATATCAACTTTTTTTATAGCTTAGGTGGGAGTTCTAATTGCTGTTTTTGAGGGATCTGTTTTGATTAAACTACCTGCAAATGCGAACAGTGAGATGACGGTTTTGTATAAGATTGGTAGCGCCTGCTTGACGGGAGGCAGGTGTTTTAAGCAAGAGATTTACTAAATAATTACTGACAAAGAAAATCCGCGGGCTTGCCTGCGGTAGGCAGAGACTTTCGCAGGTAGACACTTACCAACAGTGAATTATACACGGTGTTGTAAACAGTTACTTTTTAATTATTTTTTTTGAAGCTAATACGGTTTTATTATCATTCAATAAAGATGCCAAATAAACCCCTCTTTCTAAATTGGAAAAATCTATTTTCAAAGAGTTTTGTTGAGATGAATTGTCAATTTTTAACACTTCAACTCCTAATATATTATGAATTAGCACTGTATTGAATTTTAAAGCGCTATTGACAGTTGCAAAAGTTGAGAGAGGATTTGGGGAAATCGATAAATTTATAGGGTTTGTAATTTCATTAATCGATAAGGAACTTTGTAGAAGGGCCTGATATGCATTAATTCTACCATATCCATAATAAATATCAAAACCTGAAATATCTTCGGAAACATTTCCTACTTGGTCTTCTGCTGTATTTCTAATAATACTTCTAATATCATCGGGTGTTTTATCAGTATCTTGTGCAAGTAATAATGAGCTAAGCCCAGTGACTAAAGGAGCTGCTTGTGATGTTCCTCCCCAATAAAAATTGTAATTAGTATCTGATTGATAATTTAATCCATAAATATAATTTCCAGGCGCAACAACATCAATATGATTTCCATAATTACTGCCACTAGTTGTACTCCAAAAAAATGGGGCTGAACGTTCGTCATTGGGATTCGTTGCACCCACTGCAATTGTATTTTGATAACCTGCAGGGTAAAAAATGGTATTGTTGTTCTCATTCATCATACAAGCTACAACAGTTACTCCATTGTTATAGGCATAATCAATCGCATCTTTCATAGAGCTAGAAAATCCTGAACCTCCTACTGACATATTGATAACTTTCGCACCATTATCAACAGCATAATAAATAGCATCTGTCCACCAAGAATAATAACCAGAGTTATTTTCATCTAAAATTTTTCCAATCATTAATTTACAATTCCAATCAATACCTGAATACCCTAGGTTATTATTCGAATTTGCTCCAATTATTCCTGTTACGTTTGTTCCGTGTCCATGATCATCTGTTGGGTCATCATCATTATTTGCAAAATCCCAACCATTTATATCATCAATATAACCGTTGTTATCATCATCAATGCCATTCAATGTTTCGTTAGGATTTGTCCATAGTCTTCCGCTAAATTCTGGATGATCTAATTTAATACCAGAATCTAAAATTGCAACGATAATGGACTGATCTCCTTGCTCTATATCCCACCCAAGTTCCATGTCTATATCTGCATCGTTTGTAACCGACGATAGTGAAAATGTTCCATCATTATACAAACCATATTGTCTTGAAAAGTATGTGTCGTTAGGAATGGATTGCAATTCTATTTTTTTTCCACCTCCTGTACCAATAAAATCTGGTTCTACATATTCAAATAGATTTGAGTTCTTGTATTGTTTAATTAAGTGATCAACATTTTGATTTGATTCAAAATTGAGAATATAAGTATCTTTCTTTTTCTTGTTTCCACTCAATATTATGGACTGTACCCTATTTTTTTTATTTATGTTATCTAATTCCTCATGATTAAATTTTTTATCACTTTTTGGGATTCTATATTCTACACCAATACTTGATTTAAATTTAACAGTCAGCCTATTACTATAAATCTTTTTTGTAGTTTGAGCAAAAGACCCATATTGGAAAAGTATAAATATCAATAATAAAAAAAATTTCATGTTTTTAGTTTTAATTGTTTACAACGGTTCAAATATAAGGTCGTAGGGCACTTTGGAACACGAACCTATCAAACCGTTATAATACTTATTAAATGCAACAGCCTTAAAATTAGCATTATCCGCCCTATGCCTTATATTTATTGTTGTGTTTTCGTGCTTTGGTTATCTCTTCATTAGTCATAATTACCAAATTGACAATAACTCATGAATCTCCAGCTTCTTAACTAAAGTTTTAGGGGTCTTATGCAAGGGGTCTCCGCCTTTGATAAACCTGATATTAAAATTATCTAAATCTCCGGTAGTATAATTATAAAACCAATAATACCTTCCTCCATTAGCGTACACTTCAATTACCGTTTTATCAACTATTACTTCCAGTTCCAACCGACGGTTTTGCAATGGAATAAATACATCATTCAAGGTATTGGTAGCAATATCATATTTCAATTCATAACCATTAATATTCATGCCAAAAATTCTGGAATTATCAGCTTCAATAGTTGTTTTGATATGGAGCATTGGTGACTTAATAGATTTGAGTTTATCATTCAATTCCTCTCCAATATATAGGTTTTCCAAGCTATGCTTTTTTGTATGCAAGGCTTCTATTTCGCTAACTGGCTCAACATGAAGTCTGACGCCATTGGGTGTTGTTTTTAAGCTCATTTCCATTGGAAAGGTAAAGGTTTCGGTAAATGGCATTCCAGGAAAACGGGCATGTCCCCAACCAATTGAAACTCTTCTTCTTTTAGGTTCATCATTAAAACTTTGTGCTGCCGTCATTGACCAGCCAATATTATTGTAACGGAGCATTTCGGTTTCGGGAGTAAATACCTTTCCATCGAAAGTTCCAATTTGATAGGTACCTCGAACTCCATAAACAACCCATTTTTTATTAGCTTTATCACCATTAATAGCTAATTCAAATAACTCAGGGCACTCCCAATAACCATCATCAAGCGTGCAGGTCAGTTCCCACGCTTTAAAATCTTTGGAATTGTAAATAGTCATATTTATCCCTTCATGCATTATCATTACCCAATGTTTCCCTGGCTCATCATACCAGAATACTTTTGGGTCGCGTGCATGTTTCGAACCAAAACGATTTAACATGGGGATAACCGGATTCCCTTCGTATTTGGTAAATGTTCTCCCTTTGTCCAGACTATAAGCTATGCATTGCTGCTGCCCAAGTTTTTCACCGTTTTTACGAAGATCGGCGGTATACATCGCTAACATGGCTGGACGATTTCCTTGGTTAAATCCAGCTGTATTGTGGTAATCTATTACTGCAGAACCTGAAAACATGGTTCCAAACTTATCGGGTAAAAGAGCCAGGGTTAATTCCTCCCAGTGTAACAAATCCTTACTAACTGCATGATTCCAGGTCATATTTCCCCAACCAGTTTCGTAGGGGTTATGTTGATAAAATAAATGATATTCGCCTTCGTAATAGACCATGCCATTGGGGTCATTCGTCCAGCCACGGCGAGTGGTATAATGCACATGTGGGCGAAAGTTTTCATTATACAAATTAGCTTCACCTACAATAGTGTCTGCTTGAAAAATTTTATTTATTCCTCTTGTATTTTTAGAAAACACAAACTTGAATTTTTGTCCCTCATAAGCTGAAATATCCAAAAAAGTCCAATAATCTATGCTGTCTTCAGCAACCCGAATATCATTGTAGGTCAGCTTTTTTGCATCAACAAAAAAGTCTACTCTTTGTCTTTCAATCGAGCTCTGAATTGGAATATTCAAATACTTTTTCTTGATTTTGAATGTTCTTTCTGTTTGAGCGTTTAAGCCTAAACAAAATGTCATTAGAAGAAAAATTACTAGTGCTTTTGTTCTTTTTATCATATTATTCTTAGTCTTAATATGCCCATAAAGGCGAATCTTCTTTAGAGTCTATCTATTTATGGACAAAAATAGTTGCTGTATACATCTGCCATTTTCTTTCTACATGAAACACAACGGTTAGTGTATGGTGTCGTGGCATCCCGGAGGGTGCTATGCACTATACACATTGTTGTGTTTTCGTTTTTATTCTAATACGCATTCAAAGGTTCCTATTACTTTAAACGTGGTCAAATCTTGATCTTCTAACACCATATTTTCATAGGAACTGTCAGTCGATAAAGATTTTAAAATAATGGATTGGTGTTTCCAACCATCTTCATCTTCATATTTTTTACTCTCATATTCTTTTACTGTATAGCATGAACCGAAATCAAAATCATGCATATTGGTGTTTTCAACCAAAACTATTTGACCATTTCTCGAACCTCCTGAATATTTTCGAAATAAACATAATGCACCATTTGGAATTACCTTGTTCATAGACTCACCAATTACCTGACAAGCAAACAAGTCTTTACTCGGTTTAATTTTTTCAGGAATATTGAGCCATTCCACATCTTCTACTTGTTGTAATTCGCCAAATTCGCCAGCTGCTACTTTTAGGCTGTAAAGTGGAATTGAATTTTCAAAAGGTTTGATATTCTCGGTTTTGAATAATGTTTTGATTTCAACGTGATTAGTTTTGTATTTAGGCACAAAAGATTCAAAATGAGCTTTTAATAGTGGGTCACACACATAAATATACGTGCCTTTTATGCCCCTAAGCATAATAGTTTTGTAAATATTTAGGATAAAGGCTTTTAATTCCTTGGGGTCTTTAATGGACTGTTTCCCGTTTTTATCAAAATAGTTTTCCTCTTTTACTATGATTTCTTTGGTCTCAGGATTAAAGGATATTTCGTTTCCGAAAATTATCCCAGAATAATTTAGGTCATAGCCTTGAGTAGTATGTATACATCCAACTTCATTTATTGCTCCATAAGAATTAATCCAGTCATTTGAAGTGCCGTTCCATTTTAGTTGTGTATCATCTATTTTAATATCAAAGGCATTTTTGTCTTTGTTTGATTTCCATTCCCAAGAGTAACCAGCAATAAGTCTTGAAAGCCCACTTTCTTTATCACGTAATTTAATTTGTTCAATCATTGTTTCTAGTGAATCAAACATGGTAAACTCGTACTCTTTAGAATTGAACTTTGAAGAGTCTACTTTTAACTTATCGTGTAATAGAGAGTCTATGTACTCAACATACGCATTTCCTCCCTTTACTCTGAACTGGGACTTTAATTTGAGAATAGAGGTTTTTTTATCTCTTTTGATTAGATCGAATTGTTCTTTTTTTGCGTCAGATGGTTTAATTGACTGCCCTTCATCATAAAATAAAACAGTATGCTTAGATTGCATGGTAACCCAGTCTAATTCACTTGCATTATGCTTATCTAGATTAAGCGCTATACAAGCTTTATCAAAAGCTCCGAAATAAGCACCCAAATTCACCCTTCTTCTCAATCTGTGCGACTCATCAACTACGAGTAAGTCATATTTTTCCTTACTCACTTGGGCAGGACCAATAACCATGCTAGCACTAAGTCCTTTTATATTTTTAAAAACCTTTTTTAATGTGGTTCTGAATGAAGACATTGGTACAACTAATGCCATTTTAGGATTTGGAAGCACTTTTTTTATCTGATTAACTAAATCTAGATAAGTGTTTTCTTCTGCACCGAACTCTTTAAAACTAAAATCCTCTAGTTGACTTGAAAGCATTTTAAATAAGAATATGGCTAAAATTGTCTTACCAGTCCCAGCTCCTCCTTCGACAATAGTATTATCATATTTTCCTGTTGCGAGACTCTGTAATATTTGAAACAAACCTTGACTTTGTTCCTTAGTTAAACTTTTATAAGGCGAGTATTTAAAGAGGTCAGAATTGTCAATATGCTCTATAGAGTGTTTAGAAATTCCTTCAGCTCTAAGTTGATTCCAAATAGTGATGAAAATATCCCAGTATACTTCTTTCTTTTGGTAATAATTGTGATTAGCCAGCCCAAGGTTTCCATTTAGCAGAGTGAATTTATTATCCCCTGACATATATTTTATCAGATTGGATTCTATATCAAGGGTAGCAGATTTGTTGAATTTTTCGCTTGTGATTAAATGGACAGATGTAAGTTTACTTTTAGTCTTATGTTTTAAGTGAGTTCCCATTCTAGAATAAGCATCAGTAGTTTCACCAACATAAGCCGTTTTGGTATCACCATCGCTTAAAATGTAAACTAGAGGCCAAAGGTCTTTAGCAAAATGATTTGTACTAAAATCTTCAAATAGACTATTCTCAAAGTCGTAATGATTTATTTTTACTTGGGTCTGAATCATTAAAGCTCGTTATATTTTTTCGCAGTTCCTTTTGCTTTATCTATTGGGTATTTTTCTCCGTTCTTTTTGATTTTGTCGAGTAGAATATCTTTGACGTCAAATCCATATTTTTCGGCTAATAGAAGAGAATAAGCAAGAACATCAGCTAATTCCTCTTTTACCTTTTCCTTATCTGCTTCTTCATGAGATTTCCATAAGAAGTTTTCTAATAGTTCACTTGCCTCAATATTAAGAGCCACTGCGAGATCTTTAGGATTGTGAAACTGTTCCCAGTCTCTCTCATTTCTGAATTTAATCAGAGCTTCTGTTATTTCTTTTATGTCACTCATATTTTATTCTTCTTAATGAAACACAACTTGTTTATATGCAGAACATTTATCTGCTTATCACTCCTTTTTGGGAGGATAAACGGAAGTTTAGTGATTATTATCCTAATAGTGTTTAAATATAAATTTTTAAAATAAATCATCAAACGGATTTTTGATTTTTTTAATTTCAAACCAACAGCTTATATAAAGAACAACCCTCCTATTTACTTAACAAACCAATTCCTTTAACAGTTTTTAAATGAACTGATCCAGCAAATAACAGTAAAAAAATAACAATGTAATCAGCTACCAATTGAATGGTAAATTGGTTGTAGGTTATATGATACCGGGTTTCTGAAATGAAATAGATCACCGCAAAAAGGATCGCTAGATAACTTGGATACTTTGTTGGAAAAGTTTTCATATTTATTAATTTAAGCTATTAAAAAAGAGAAATCCTCTTATTTGGAGGCAAAAAGAGCTACATCATTTTTTGTGACTTCTTTTTCTCCTAAAATAATCAAACGTTCAACAACATTGCGTAATTCACGAATATTACCAGTCCAATCATACTCTTGTAACAATTGAACTGCTTCCGCTGAAAATTCCTTTACGGGGGTTCCTTGTTCCTCAGCTATTTTCTTTGTAAAAAAGTCAACTAGCAAAGGAATATCTTCTCTTCTATCATTTAATGCAGGGACTTCAATAAGGATGACCGCTAATCGATGGTACAAATCTTCTCTAAATCTCCCCTCGGCAATTTCTTCCTTTAAATCTTTGTTGGTTGCAGCAATAACTCTAACATCAACTTTTATGTCTTTATCAGAACCGACTCTAGAAATTCTACTTTCTTGCAGCGCTCTTAAAACTTTGGCTTGTGCAGACAAACTCATATCACCAATTTCATCTAAGAATATTGTACCTCCGTTGGCAGCTTCAAACTTACCTGCTCTGTCTTTATTTGCTCCTGTAAAAGAACCTTTAACATGTCCAAATAATTCACTTTCTATTAATTCTGACGGAATAGCAGCGCAGTTAACCTCAATCATGGGTGCTTTTGCTCTATCTGATTTTTTGTGTAACCAATGGGCTACCAATTCTTTTCCTGTTCCGTTTGAGCCTGTAATTAGAACTCTAGCATCTGTAGCTGCTACTTTTTCAATGATATTTTTTATTTGAGAAATAGCATCACTTTCACCAATCATCTGGTAACTTTTACTTACCTTTTTCTTTAATCTTTTATTTTCTAAGGTTAACGTTTTTTTATCTAGAGCATTTCTTACCGTATTTAAAAGTCTGTTTAAATCCGGAGGTTTGGATATATAATCGAAAGCTCCTAAGCGCATTGTATTAACTGCAGTCTCTAAATCTCCATGTCCAGAAATCATTACAATTGGTATTTCTGGTTTTATTTTCTTGGCTTTTTCCAACACCTCAACACCGTCCATTTTTGGCATTTTAATATCGCATAGAACCAAATCATAGTCTTGGTTTTTTATCATTTCGATTCCTAACAATCCGTCTTCAGCTTCTTCTACATGATACGCTTCATTTTCTTCCGAAATAATTTTTGTTAAAACTCTTCTAATAGCAGCTTCATCTTCAATAATTAATATTTTTGGCATACTTATTTTTCTTGTTTTATAAGGTGAATATCTCTCTGAGGAAATGGAATTACAATCTTATTTTCTCTAAATTTTTTATCGATAGCAAAACGTAAATCACTCTTTACAGTGAGGTGCTCATAACTATTGTTAATCACAAAAAGTAGTTTAAATTGCAATGAACTTTCTCCAAAATCTGTAAATAACACTTTTGGTACAGTCGATTTTAAAACTTTAGGATGAGCAGAAGCAACATCAATTAAAATATCTTTAACAAGCTCTACATCAGAACCATATGCAACTCCTACTTCTACCCCTTCAGTTGTTTGAATTCCGTTTTGAGTCCAATTAAAAAGACTATTTGTTAAAAACTTATGATTTGGTATGATCAATACTTTGTCGTCAATGGTAATAGCTCGGGTAGTTCTTAATCTAATCTCGTCTACTTTACCTATTTTATCTTCTATTTCAATAATATCATTTACATGAAGTGATTTATCAACCAAAATAAAAATACCAGACATGATGTCTTGAAATAAGGTTTGTAAACCTAAACCAATACCCACCAATAATGCCGCAGAACCAGCTAATAAAACACTTACATTGATACCTGATGACTCTAGAGCGATTACTAAGACTATTGTGTAAACAAAATATTGTACAAATGAAAATACCGCTTTAAACTTTCCTTTGTCTTCTTCGTCTAATTTTCTATTAACAATTCTTTTAAAGAGTTTTAAAAAGAAACTTGTCAAGAAAAAAACAAGAATTACAAATAGAATTGTTTTTACATCTAAATGAATGTCTTCTGTAATATTTACAGAGTAGCTTAAAAACTCTTTTAATTTTATCATAAATCTAACCTTTATATTTTAACCAGGTATACAAATCTTTATACGTTGGTTTTTTACCATACATTAAAATTCCTACTCTATAGATTTTAGCAGCCAACCACACCATTAAGACAAAAGTAACCAATAATAGTGCCATAGATATTACCAATTCATACCAAGAAACGCCAAACGGAACCCTCATTAACATCACTATTGGAGACGTAAATGGAATGTGTGAAAAAAGCACAGCGATTGAACCATGAGGATCATTAATTACCGTTGCAAAGCCAACATAAACTCCTAAAATTAGAGGCAACATGATTGGCAACATAAATTGTTGTGTATCTGTTTCGTTATCAACTGCTGCGCCAATTGCAGCAAATAGAGAACTGTATAACATAAAACCACCTAAGAAATAAAAAATAAATAGTACAAATATTTTTAAAATTGGAAGTTTTAAAATTTCTTGAATAACAACTGCCCCTTTATCGCCTGCCGTAACTTGTTTTACAGCATCTATTTGGTCTACAGGAACTCTTGCAGTTTGCATTTCAACAATATCAACACCAAACATAGAGGAAGCAACTGTAGTAATTACAAAAAGGATAATTCCCCAAATAAAGAACTGTAATAAACCTGCCGAAGCATTTCCTAAAATTTTACCCAACATAAGTTGGAACGGTTTTACCGAAGAAACGATAATTTCAATAATTCTACTTGTCTTTTCTTCAATAACACTTCGCATTACCGAGGTCCCATATATGATTACAAACATCATCAATAAATAACCTGCAATTAGACCAACACCAATTTTTAATCCGTTTATCAATTTAGATGATTCTTCACCAGAAAAATTAAACATTTTTATATCAGTGTGTATTCTGGAAGCTTTTATTTTTTTAATGTCTATTCCAAATTTATTGAGTTTTTCATTTCTTATTTTTGATTCTATTTTACTTTCTAAAGAATTCATTAAGGACATTCCAGGAGAATCTTTTGAATAAAACTCTATCGACTTTGCTAACAATTCTAAACTATCTTGCTGGGGTATGAGTAGCACTCCATAATAATTTCCTGCTTCAACTCTTTTCTTGGTTTCAGCTATTCCTAAAGCTGTATAATCTAAATAATGAGTCGTTTTGGTATCCTTAAAATCTTCTTTTAGAAACATCCCAGAATCATCAACATATACTATTTTTTTAACTTTTTCCTCATTTTTTTGGGTTAAAAAATAAATCAAAGCACCCATTCCTACCATAATTAGTGGACTTAAAAAAGTCATCACTATAAAAGATTTATTTCGAACTTTTGCTATAAATTCTCTCTGAATAATTAGTTTTAACTTGCTCATTTCTTTTGACTATTTTTATTTACTGCCTGAATAAAGATCTCATTTGCACTTGGTATCAATTCTACAAAATGCTGCACCTCTCCTCTACTTGTTAAAAATGATAACAAATCATTGGCAGAGTTTCCTTCAGTTAATTTTACATTTAACGTTAAACTATCACTTAATAATTTAAAATTTGAAGGAAAAACCTCAAAATTTTCTTTCAATTTCTGTTTCACCTCTTTTGCATTCGCTGTGTCCAATCCAACTTGAAAAGTATGTGTTCTAAAGTTGCGTTTGATATCATCTAACTTTCCATCTAAAATTTTATTTGATCTATCAATCAATGCAATTTCATCACACATTTCCTCTACAGATTCCATTCTATGGGTTGAAAAGATAATAGTTGCTCCTTCATCACGTAATTGTAAAATTTCTTTGGCAATTAATTGAGCATTAATAGGATCAAAACCAGAAAAAGGTTCATCAAAAATCAATAATTTTGGTTGGTGTAAAACAGTAACTATAAACTGTACTTTTTGTGCCATCCCTTTCGACAATTCTTCAATTTTTTTCCCCCACCATTCAGAAATATCGAATTTTTCAAACCAATACTTTAAGCGCTTTCTTGCTTCAGATTTAGACAACCCTTTTAACTGTGCTAAGTACAATACTTGTTCACCTACTTTCATCGATTTGTACAACCCACGTTCTTCTGGTAAATATCCAATATGCGCAATGTGTTTGGGTGCTAAAGCTTCTCCATCTAACAAGATAGAACCACTGTCTGGCATTGTAATTTGATTTATAATTCTAATTAATGATGTTTTTCCTGCCCCATTCGGACCCAATAATCCAAAAACACTTCCTTTAGGAATATGCAGAGAAACGTTGTTTAGTGCTGTAAAATCTCTATATTTTTTTACAACATTATTCACCTCTAATAAATTGTTCATTATGTATACTCTTTATTTAAAACTTTATATTATCACAAACTTACATATTTTATGAGGATTAATTAAAGAAGTCAGGCAAGCAAACTACCAAATTTTATGTTAAATTTACTATGCATGCATAACTTTTTTAAAATTTACTATGCGTGCATAATAAATTTGATTATATTTGAACAATGGATAAATACAAATCAATTGATCATGAACTCAGGGCGACATGGCAGGCTGTTGCAAAAATGTATAACGAGCAAGCAATGAAACATGATAGCACCATGGCAACCGCTTTTGTTTTATTAAATATTGACAAACAAAACGGTACGCCATCTACAGCATTAGGTCCTTCAATGGGAATGGAACCTACAAGTCTGTCAAGAATTTTAAAAGCAATGGAAGATAAAGGGGCTATATGTAGAGAAAAAAATCCTGAAGATGGAAGAAGCGTCATTATAAAATTAACTGATTATGGGAAAGAAATGCGAAAAATTTCTAAAGGACATGTAATACAGTTTAACGAAACTATAAAAGGACAACTTTCTGAAAAGGAGTTAGAAGGTTTTTTCAAAGTAACATCAACAATTAACAAAATGATTGCAGAAAAAGATATTTATGAAAATATAAATGCAAAAGCACTACAAAAAAAATAGCCTAATGACTAGAAGAATAAAAAAAGTAGCAATAGTTGGCTCTGGAATTATGGGAAGTGGAATTGCATGTCACTTTGCAAACATTGGAGTTGAGGTTCTATTATTGGATATTGTACCAAAAGAACTCAACGACAAAGAAAAGGCAAAAGGGGTATCGCTCGAAGACAAAGTTGTACGAAACCGCCTGGTGAACGATGCGCTGAAAACTTCCCTAAAATCCAAACCCTCTCCCATCTACAATCAAAAATTTGCAGATCGAATTACGACAGGGAATTTAGAAGATGACATTTCAAAAGTAGCAGATGCAGATTGGATTTTAGAAGTTGTTGTAGAAAGACTAGACGTAAAAAAATTAGTCTTTGAAAAGTTGGAAAAACACAGAAAACCAGGAACTATTATCTCATCAAATACTTCTGGTATTCCTATTAGATTTATGAATGAGGGAAGAAGTGAAGATTTCCAAAAACATTTTGCAGTAACTCACTTTTTCAATCCACCAAGATATTTAAAACTTTTTGAGGTTGTTCCTGGTCCTAAATGTGATCAAACTGTGACAGATTTTTTAATGATGTATGGTGAAAAGTTTTTAGGAAAAACAGCTGTTTTAGCGAAAGATACGCCAGCATTTATTGGAAATAGAATCGGTATTTTTGGAATTATGAATTTATTTCATATTGTAAAAGAAATGGGATTAACAATAGAAGAAGTAGATAAATTGACCGGTCCTGTCATTGGTCGCCCAAAATCTGCAACTTTTAGAACCATTGATGTCGTTGGTTTAGACACTCTTGTCCATACAGCAAACGGGGTCAAAGACAATTGCCCAGAAGATGAAATGAGAGATCAGTTTGTGATTCCAGATTTCATAAACAAAATGATGGAAAACAAATGGTTGGGAAGTAAAACCAAACAGGGTTTTTACAAAATGACCAAGGATGCCAATGGCAAAAAAAATATTCTTTCCTTAAATTTAAACACCCTAGAATATAGAGAAAAAAAATCAGCAAAATTTGCAACTCTAGAACTAACAAAAAAAATTGATAATGTAACTGACCGCTTTAGAGTATTAGTCGATGGTAAAGACAAAGCAGGTGAGTTCTACAGAAAGAGCTTTGCCGCAATGTTTGCGTATGTTCAAAATAGAATTCCTGAAATTTCTGACGAAATATATAGAATTGATGATGGTTTAAGAGCCGGATTCGGGTGGGAACACGGACCCTTTCAAATTTGGGATGCCATTGGTGTTGCCAAAGGAGTAGAAATCATGAAAGATGAAGGAAAAGAGCCTGCAACTTGGGTTACAGAAATGTTAGCAAACGGTGAAACATCTTTTTATTCTGTAAAAGAAGGGGCAACCTACTATTATGATATTCCTTCTAAATCTCAAACAAAAAAACCGGGTCAAGAATCTTTCATTATTTTAGACAACATCAGAAAATCAAACGAAGTTTGGAAAAATGCTGGTGTAATTATTGAAGATATAGGAGATGGAATTTTAAATTTAGAATTCCAATCTAAAATGAATACTATTGGTGGCGATGTTCTAATTGGCATTAACAAAGCAATTGATTTGGCTGAAAAGGAGTACCAAGGATTGGTTATTGGTAATCAAGCGGCTAACTTTTCTGTGGGTGCAAATATAGGAATGATTTTTATGATGGCTGTCGAGCAAGAATATGATGAGTTAAATTCTGCTATAAAATATTTTCAAGATACAATGATGCGGATGCGATACTCGTCAATACCAACAATTTCTGCCCCTCATGGAATGACTTTAGGTGGAGGTTGTGAAATTTCTTTACACGCAGATAAAATTGTAGCTGCCGCAGAAACCTACATGGGATTAGTCGAATTCGGAGTAGGAGTAATTCCAGGAGGAGGAGGCTCTAAAGAAATGGCTTTAAGAGCGTCAGATTCTTTCAGTGAAGGTGATGTTGAACTCAATGCTCTACAAAAAAACTTTTTAACGATAGGGATGGCCAAAGTATCAACCTCTGCATATGAAGCCTTCGATTTAGGACTGCTTCAAAAAGGAAAAGATACGATTGTTGTTAACAAAGAAAGACAAATAGCTACTGCAAAAGCACATGCAAAATTAATGGCAGAAAGTGGGTATACACAACCTGTAAAACGCAAAAATATAAAAGTACTAGGAAAACAGGCTTTGGGAATGTTTTTAGTAGGAACAGATTCTATGGAACATTCCAAATATATATCGGCACACGATCAAAAAATAGCAAATAAACTAGCTTATGTAATGGCAGGAGGAGATTTATCTGAACCAACTATGGTTACTGAACAGTACCTATTAGACATTGAAAGAGAAGCGTTTTTATCACTTTGTTCAGAAAGAAAAACCTTGGAAAGAATTCAGCATATGTTAAAAACTGGTAAACCGTTAAGAAACTAAAATTATGAAAACAGCATACATCGTAAAAGCATATAGAACAGCAGTTGCAAAAGCTCCAAAAGGTGTTTTTCGTTTTAAACGTGCAGATGAGTTGGGGGCAGAAACCATTCAACACATGATGAAAGAATTACCGAATCTAGATGTAAAACGAATAGATGATGTAATCGTAGGAAATGCAATGCCAGAAGGTTCTCAAGGATTAAATATGGCACGTTTTATCTCTTTAATAGGATTGAATTCTGTAGATGTCCCAGGAGTTACTGTTAATCGTTTTTGTTCATCAGGACTAGAAACTATTGCAATGGCTGCAGCTAAAATTCAAGCAGGAATGGCAGAATGCATTATTGCCGGCGGTGCAGAAAGTATGAGCTCTGTTCCCATGACTGGTTACAAACCAGAATTGAATTATGAGACTATCAAATCGGGTCATGCTGATTATTATTGGGGAATGGGAAACACAGCAGAAGCCGTTGCAAATCAATTTAAAATTTCTAGAGAAGATCAAGATGAGTTTGCTTTTAATTCTCACATGAAAGCTTTAAAAGCGCAAGCAGAAAATCGTTTTCAAGATCAAATAGCTCCCATAGAAGTTGAAGAGACTTACTTGGATGCAAATGGTAAAAAAGCAACACGAAAATATACAGTTACTAAAGATGAAGGTCCAAGAAAAGGAACTTCTACTGCTGTTTTAAACAAATTGCGTGCAGTATTTGCTGCTGGAGGAAGTGTTACTGCTGGAAACTCTTCACAAATGAGTGACGGGGCAGCTTTTGTAATGGTAATGAGCGAAGAAATGGTAAAAGAATTGAACATAGAACCTATTGCAAGAATGGTAAACTATGCAGCTGCAGGTGTGGAGCCAAGAATTATGGGAATTGGTCCAGTCGCTGCAATACCGAAGGTACTAAAACAAGCAGGATTGCAACAAAAAGATATCGATTTAATCGAATTGAATGAAGCTTTTGCTTCTCAATCTTTAGCAGTAATGCGTGAGCTAGATTTAAACCAAGAAATTGTAAATGTTAATGGAGGTGCCATTGCGCTCGGACATCCATTAGGCTGCACCGGAACTAAGCTATCTGTTCAATTATTTGACGAAATGCGTAAAAAAGAAATGAAAAACAAATACGGTATGGTAACAATGTGTGTGGGTACTGGTCAAGGTGCCGCTGGTGTATTTGAATTTTTAAACTAAAAAATTAGAAAAAAAAATAAAATGAATAAAACAGAAAAAGAAATTTTAAGAGGAGGTCAATTTTTAGTAAAAGAAACTTTATGTGAGGATGTGTTTACTCCTGAGGATTTTTCAGAAGAACAAATAATGATGAAAGAAGCCGTTAAAGAATTTAACGAGCGTGAAATTATTGCTCATAGAGATCGTTTCGAAGCAAAAGACTATAAACTCACGGAAGAAGTTATGAAAAAGGCCGGAGAGCTTGGTTTCTTGGGCGTAGCTGTTCCTGAAGAATATGGTGGAATGGGAATGGGTTTTGTATCTACAATGTTAACCTGTGAATATATCTCAAGTGGAAATGGATCTTTCAGTACTGCATTTGGAGCACACACAGGTATTGGTACAATGCCAATTACATTATATGGTACAGAAGAACAAAAGCAAAAATATGTAACTAAATTAGCAACCGGAGAATGGATGGGTGCCTACTGTTTAACAGAACCAGGGGCAGGATCTGATGCAAATTCTGGAAAAACTACAGCTACACTCTCTGCTGATGGTTTATCTTACAAAATCAACGGACAAAAAATGTGGATATCGAATGCGGGTTTCTGTAATTTGATGATTGTTTTTGCTCGTATTGAAAATGATAAAAATATTACCGGGTTTATTGTTGAATATGACGCTTCTAACCCAAATGGAATCACCTTAGGTGAGGAAGAGCACAAGTTAGGAATTCGGGCAAGCTCCACGCGTCAAGTATTTTTTAATGACACTATTGTTCCTGTAAAAAATATATTATCCGTTCGTGGAGGTGGTTTTAAAATTGCTGTAAATGCATTAAATGTTGGACGAATTAAATTGGCTGCAGCATGCATAGACTCTCAAAGAAGAGTTACAGAAACTGCATTAAAATATGCAACAGAACGCAAACAATTTAAAACTCCTATAGCAGATTTTGGAGCTATTAAAGGAAAATTAGCTGAAATGGCTACGAATACGTATGCAAGTGAATCTGCTAGTTATAGAGCTGCTAAAGATATTGAAGATAGAATTAACGCTCGTTTAGCCGATGGCAATTCTCATAGTGAAGCAGAACTAAAAGGTGTAGAAGAATATGCCATTGAATGTTCTATTTTAAAAGTAACCGTTTCTGAAGATGTTCAGGCTTGCGCTGATGAAGGAATTCAAATTTTTGGGGGTATGGGTTTTTCTGAAGAGACCCCTATGGAAGCTGCTTGGAGAGATTCAAGAATTTCACGAATCTATGAAGGAACTAATGAAATTAATAGAATGCTTTCTGTGGGTATGTTGATTAAGAAAGCTATGAAAGGTCATGTTGACTTATTAGGTCCTGCCACTGCTGTTGCTAATGATTTAATGGGCATTCCTTCTTTTGATACACCTGATTTTTCAGAATTGTTTGCAGAAGAAAAAGAAATGATTTCGAAACTGAAAAAAGTTTTCTTAATGGTTGCAGGTGCTGCAATTCAAAAATTTGGACCAGATTTAGAAAAACACCAACAGTTATTAATCGCTGCTGCAAATATTTTAAATGAAGTATACATGGCAGAATCCACGGTATTGAGAGCAGAAAAAAACGCAAAACGTTTCGGAGAAGATGCGCAAGAGGGACAAATTTCCATGGCAAAGTTATACTTATACAATGCTGTCGATATCATTATAAAAAATGGTAAAGAGGGGATTATTTCTTTTGCTGAAGGAGATGAACAACGTATGTTATTGATGGGATTAAAGCGTTTTACTAAATATGTAAATTATCCAAATGTAATTGAATTACGCAATTTAATTGCAGAAAAATTAAAAGCAGAAAATAAATACTGTTTTTAAAAATATTTAAAAGATTCTTAACTATCATAAGTTTAGAATTAGTTGTTTGTTTTTAGAGACCATTTTAAGAATGGTCTCTTTTTTTTTTAAAATATCTTTTCTTAGTTATCCGTTACTCTTTTTTATAATATTTGTAAATTCGAACTCAAAATAAAACTCATGAAATTCATCTATTATATTTCGATTTGTTTCTTATTCCTTTGTGGTAACAATACAAATAGTTCTAAAAAAATAAAGCTCTCAAATACTTTTAAAAGTAGAGTTAATCATCCAAAATTTAATACATACTGGTATGCCGGTAAAGCAGAAATAACCTCTTATCAATTGACTCAAAGCAGGTACGGCGAAATTCATAAAGGAACTGCTGTAAATATTTTTGTTACCGAAGATTTTTTACCCATAAAACAAGTAAAAGCAGATAATAAAAACAAATCTAACATCGCCGTTTTAAAATTAAATAGTACTAAAAAATTTGTGACAGGTATGTATCCATATTCTTTAATGACGAGTACTTTCTCTCCAATTATCAATTCAAAAAAGGCTATTAAAATTTCTTTTTCCGCACAGGAATGGTGTGGAAATACTTTTATACAATTAAATAATAGAGAAGAATTTGATGTTAATTTTTATTCATATTTTGAAAGTAATGCTGACAAAAAAATAATCTTAAAAAAAGACATATTAGAAAATGAGCTTTGGAACATTCTTCGAATGAACCCAAAAAAATTACCTGTCGGAAACTTAAATATCATTCCTTCTTTTGAATTTTTAGCTTTAAATCATCAAAAAATTAGGGCCTACAAAGCTGAAACTACTTTAGAGGAAGATACTCATTATCTAAAGTACTCTCTTTATTATCCATCATTGGAAAGAAAATTAATTATAAAGGCTACCAAAGAATTTCCTTTTACTATTGAAAGTTGGGAAGAAACGATTTCTAAAGGAGGAAAAAAGTTAACAACTAAAGCGATCAAAATTAAAACAATCCAATCCAAATATTGGAATAAAAATGGAGCTACTGACACAGAAGAAAGAAAAGAATTGGGTTTGTAATTTATGAGTGATTTCTGTATTACAATCCATTTAATATCAATACTTTTGCACGCAATTTGAAAACAGCATAGATGAAGCGCATAAAAGAATACAAAAAACTTTTTAAAATAGAAGGCCCTATTAATTTAAAAGAATTAAAAACAGCCTATAGAGGTTTGGTCAAAGAATGGCATCCTGATAAATTTCAAGATCAAGAAAAAAAGGATGAAGCAGCTGTTATGAGTACTCAAATTATAGATGGGTACCATTTTTTAGTGAGCATTGCTCAGAAACTAAAGAAGCTAATTTAGAGGCCTATAAAACGACTATTACAGAGTTTCAAGTTGCAGACTGGTATCATAAAAGTATGCTCTTGGAAGTTACTTTTACCGACGGTAATAAATATGAATATTTTGGTGTTAGTAAAATTCTTTTTGGAAAGTTTATAAACGCAAAATCTATGAATAACTTTGGTAAAAGAAATATTTTCAACTCTTTTACCTACAGAAAATCTATGAAAGCTTCGGCAATTGTTTAAGCTCGTTTAAAACATACATTAAAAAGAGATTATAACAAGTTATAATCTCTTTTTAATACATAAATTTGTAGATACTTATTCTAAAGCTCCTAAATAACGCTCAGCATCTAAAGCAGCCATACAGCCAGTACCTGCTGCAGTTACAGCTTGTCTGTATTCTTTATCTTGTATGTCTCCAGCAGCAAAAACTCCTGGTAAATTTGTTTTGGTTGTTTTTCCTTCTGTTATTAGGTATCCTGTTTCATCCATCTTTAAAATACCTTTGAATAAATCTGAATTTGGAGTATGACCAATGGCTATGAAAACACCTGTCACAGAAATGTCATGTTTTTCTTTTGTTTTATTGTTGACAACTCTCACACCTTCAACAACATTACTCCCTAAAACTTCATCAATTTCTGTGTTGTACAATACTTCAATATTATCAGTCTTATTCACTCTGTGTTGCATTGCTTTAGAAGCTCTCATAAAGTCTTTACGAACCAATACTGTAACCTTACTACAAATATTAGACAAATAGGTTGCTTCTTCTGCGGCAGTGTCTCCTGCTCCAACAACAACTACATCTTGACCTTTGTAGAAAAAACCGTCACAAGTAGCACATGCAGAAACTCCTCCTCCAATTAAACGCTGCTCACTTTCTAAACCTAAATATTTTGCAGTTGCTCCGGTAGAGATAATAACAGTTTCTGCTTCTATATGTTTCGATTCATCAACAATAATTTTGTGTATTCCACCAACTTTATCACTTAAATCAACATTAGTAACCAAACCAAATCGAACTTCAGTTCCAAAACGTTCTGCTTGTTTTTTCAAGTCTTCCATCATAGCTGTTCCATCGGTTCCATTAGCATACCCTGGAAAATTATCTACTTCTGTAGTTGTTGTTAACTGACCCCCCATTTGCATTCCTGTATACATCACGGGCTTCATATCTGCTCTTGCAGCATAAATAGCAGCTGTATATCCGGCAGGACCAGAACCTATGATTAAACACTTAATTTTTTCTATTGTATCTGACATAATATTAACTATCGAGTTTGAAAACGTAAAAATATAGTTTTTTGTGAATTCTAATAGTGAATGTTTATAAGTTTTAACAACGAAAATACAACTCCATTAATTAGAGTTTTAGTTGAATAATAACCATTAATTTAATTGCTTTTTTATAAAAAGACTGTATATTTGCAGTCCTTAAATGAACCATCATTTTCGGGGTGTAGCGTAGCCCGGTCATCGCGCCTCGTTTGGGACGAGGAGGTCGCAGGTTCGAATCCTGCCACCCCGACAATAAAGCTGAAAAGATTTTGAACGAAATCGCGTCACGCCAAAAGCGTGAAGGTCGCAGGTTCGAATCCTGCCACCCCGACAAAAAAGCTGAAATCCTAAGATTTTGGCTTTTATTATTTTATAATAATGTTCACTGTTTATATTCTTTTTTCTAAGCAATTACAAAAGTATTATGTCGGATACTCAAGCAAAAGTGCACAAGACAGACTGAAAGAACATCTCTACAATCACAAAGGGTTTACTGCTAAAGCAAAGGATTGGAATATCATTTATAGAATAGAAATGAATTCAAAATCTGAAGCATTAATGCTAGAAAGGAAAATAAAAAAAAGAGGTGCTAAAAGATTTTTGAACGAGATCGCGTCACGCTAAAAGGGTGAAGGTCGCAGGTTCGAATCCTGCCACCCCGACAATAAAGCTGAAAAGATTTTGAACGAAATCGCGTCACGCCAAAAGCGTGAAGGTCGCAGGTTCGAATCCTGCCACCCCGACAATAAAGCTGAAATCCTAAGATTTTGGCTTTTATTATTTTATAAAAACCTTTCAAATAATTAGATTTAAAAGGCTTCAAATCTTATAACACTAAAAACGAATAAACAGAATTATAGGTGGTATGTGTTAAAATAAAGTTGAATAAAATTATAAGAAATTACTGCTCAAGAATATTTTTTGTTGCAACAGTTCTAAAACCAATATGATCAGAGCTAGAATTTGGCTCCATACCCATTCTTGCAGATATTCTAAAACTAGCACAATAGGACTGATGACATAAAAAAGATCCACCTTTCATTACGTATTCTTGCTGATAAGGATTGCTTGGTGAATAAGATTTTGAAGCTCCTTTTGGGTTTTTAAGAACCTCCATTGGATCTAATGTCTTGTAATAATTGACATTAAATAAATCTGATGTCATTTCCCAAACATTTCCGGCCATATCAAACAATCCAATATTATTTGAAGGATATGATTTTACAGGAGAAATATATTTAAACCTATCTTTTGGAATATTTTCTGTTGGAAATTTCCCTTGCCAAGTATTCGCATTTTCATTTAAATCCTCATATTTATTTCCCCAAGTATAAATATTATCTTGAAATTTACCCTGAGCCGCTGATTCCCATTCTGCCTCGGTTGGCAATCTCCTATTTGCCCATTTACAATATGCTAAAGCGTCTTCTTGTGCAACATGAACCACCGGATAGTTCTCTTTTCCTTCTATCGAAGATCCTGGCCCTTCAGGCTCTCTCCAATTTGCACCAATTTTCCAAGCCCACCACTGACCATAGTTTTGCATTGAAACGACCCCTTCTGCATGTTTATTAAAAATTAAACTTCCTGGCTGTAAAATTGAATCTGCTGGCTTTAAGGTTCCTGGAGGTAAATCTTTTTTTATCACTTCCCAATCTATTGGTCTTTCTGCAACTGTTATGTATTTTGTAGCGTCAACAAATTTCTGAAATTGTTGATTGGTGACTTCATTTGCATCAATAAAGAAACCATCAACAACAACTTTGTGAGCAGGCTTTTCACGCATCATTGCAAATTTATCCTCAATTTTCGCACCCATTAAAAAAGTTTTGGTTGGTACCCATATCATTCCCTCTGGGGCATTGACATTTCTTTTTTCAGAAGTATTCATAATTACTTCATTATTTTGAGGTACTTGTTTCTTAAAGTTACAACTAGCTATGGTAATTATAATTATTGGAAATAGTAACAATCTGAAAATCATATTCATGATCAAAATTTTTTAATTTCAGACAAATGTATAGAATTTTATTTTTTTTATTCTCTAAATATTTTACCTTTTTAACAAAAAATTATTGTTTAACAAAACTACAAATAAATTAAACATTTGTATATTTACATAAAATTAAACGCATCATGGCTCGAAAAAAAAATATCACAAAAGACAATATCATTTCTTGGTACATGGAATTTGTTCTAGAGAACAATCACCAACCTAAATCAGTATTTAGTTTTGCAAAAGAAAATAATTTTGAAGAAGCTGATTTTTATAAATTTTATGGTTCATTTGAAACTATTGAAGACGCTATTTTTTCAGAATTTTTTCATCATACAATTCTGATTTTGAACAAAAGTGAAGATTATAAAAATTACGATGCAAGAAATAAGTTATTAAGTTTTTATTTCACATTCTTCGAGATTCTATCGGCAAACAGAAGTTATGTAGTGTATGCACTAAAAAGTGTTAAAAAAGATCTTAAAAAATTAAAATCTCTAAAAACTTTAAAAACAGAATACACAAAATATATCGAAGAGTTAAACATTAACCGAATTGAATTAAAACAAGAAACTTTAGAAAAAATTCAAAATACATCAATTAAAGAATCCTCATGGGTTCATTTAATGATTACGATGAAATTCTGGTTGGATGACATTTCACCTTCTTTCGAAAAAACAGATATTTTCATTGAAAAATCAATCAACGCTCGTTTTGATTTAATGGATATTAAACCTCTAAAGAGTATTATTGATTTTGGAAAATTCATTCTGAAAGAAAAAGTCAATTTCAACTAATAATAAGCTATGAAAACTATTGATTCAATTCCGACTTCAAAAATTCAACGTGCCTCCAAACTCGTCACTACCGGTGCAAAAATTGGTGTAAATTATCTTAAATATTATGGAGACAAAATAACCAAAACAAAAGAAGTTGCAAAAGCTCGTTTGAATGAAAACAATGCAGAGGATATTTATGACGGATTAAAACAATTAAAAGGGAGCGCTTTAAAAGTGGCACAGATGTTAAGTATGGAAAAAAGTATTTTACCACAAGCTTACGTTGAAAAATTTTCACTTTCACAATTCTCTGTTCCCCCTCTTTCTCCTGCTCTAGTTACAAAAACGTTTAAAAAGTATTTTGGTAAAAACCCAGATGATATTTATGACAAGTTTGATAGTATATCTGTCAATGCAGCAAGTATTGGTCAGGTTCACAAAGCTGAAAAAGATAATAAAAAATTAGCTGTAAAAATTCAATATCCGGGTGTTGCGCAAAGTATTGCATCTGATTTGTCATTGGTAAAACCAATTGCAATTAAAATGTTTAATATTAGAGGTAAAGATTCTGATAAATATTTTAACGAGGTAGAAAACAAATTAGTAGAAGAAACAAACTACATCTTAGAAATAGAGCAAAGTCAATCGATTGTTGAAGACTGTAGACACATCCCTAATTTAAAATTCCCTAATTATTATCCTGAATTATCTTCAGATAGAATTATTACAATGGATTGGATGAGTGGAGTTCATTTATCCGAATTTTCAACCAATGATCAAGAGGTTTCGAATACCTTGGGACAAGCTTTGTGGGATTTTTACATGTTTCAAATTCATACATTAAAAAAAGTACACGCAGACCCGCATCCTGGTAACTTTTTAATTTCTCCTGAAAACGAATTGATCGTAATTGATTTTGGCTGTATGAAAACTATTCCTGAAGACTTCTATGTTCCGTATTTTGAATTAGCAAAAAAAGAAAACATCTCAAATCCAAAGTATTTTGAAAAAAAATTATTTGAATTAGAAATACTAAGAAAAGACGATTCTAAAGAAGAATTGGATTTTTTTAGAGCAATGTTTCATGAAATGTTGAGCCTATTTACACAACCTTTTAATGAAGAAAAATTTGATTTTTCTGATGAAAATTTCTTTGGGAAAATATCTGATCTTGGCGCAAAATATGCAAAAAGCACTGAGCTTAAAAATATGAACGGGAACAGAGGCTCTAAACACTTCATATACATCAATAGAACCTTTTTTGGTTTGTACAATTTAATGCACGATTTGAAAGCGAAAGAAGTGAAAATTAATAATTTTAAATCCTTATGATGGCTTTTTTTAACCATAAACAAATTCTAGATTTAGATAAAATATATAAAATAAATTTAATAAATAGTTGCTCTGGATTTAAATCTGCCAATCTATTAGGCAGTGTTTCAAGGGAAGGAATACCCAATGTTGCTGTTTTTAGTTCTGTGACTCACTTAGGATCTAATCCTCCAACATTAGGTTTTATTTTAAGACCCACAACAGTGCCCAGAGACACCTACAAAAACATAAAAGAAAATGGGTCGTTTACTATCAATCATATCTATGAAGATATCATTGAAGATGCGCATCATACATCTGCAAAATACCCTGAAAAAATTTCTGAATTTAATGTCACTAATTTAGAGGAAGAATACAAAGGAGATTTCAAAGCCCCCTTTGTAAAAAATGCTCCCGTGCAAATGAGTATGAAATTTATAGAAGAAATTTACATTCCCTCTAATGAAGTAGTTTTAATTGTCTCTCAAATTGAAGAATTATATGTTAAAGATGAACTACTTCAAAAAGATGGTTTAATCAATTTATCAAAAGGAAACGTTGTTACTATAAATGGTTTAGACACTTATGCAATTCCAAAATTTAAAAAACAACTATCTTATCAAAGACCAAAAAAAATAGAAAAAAGTGTATGAAAATTCTCGTAACAGGTGCAACTGGTTATATTGGTAAACGTTTAATTCCATTATTATTAAATGATGGTCATACCATAATTTGTCCTGTTAGAGATAAAAAAAGAGCAGAAAACTATTACAAAAATCAAAAAAAAATACAATTAGTAGAAGCTGATTTTCTTGACAGTAATAGTTTAAATTCAATACCTAAAAACATAGATGCCGCTTATTACTTGATTCACTCTATGACCAATTCAGCAAAGGAGTTTCATGTATTAGAAGAAAAATGTGCTTTTAACTTTAAACGATTTGCAAAAAAAACAACTATAAAACAAGTCATTTACTTAAGTGGAATAACAAATGACACAAAATTATCTAAACATTTATTATCAAGAAAAAATGTTGAAATAACCCTAGCATCAAACAACTATGCTTTGACCACTTTTAAAGCCGGAATTATTGTTGGCTCTGGAAGCTCTTCATTTGAAATTATTAGAGATATCGTAGAAAAGTTGCCTGCTATGATTGCTCCTAAATGGTTAAATACAAAGACACAACCTTTATCTATTAGAGATGTTTTAGCTTTTTTGTATAAATCTTTAGGTAAAAAAGAACTATACAATACATCCCATGATATTTTTGGACCAGAAATTCTGACCTACAAAGAAATGTTGTTACAATTTGCTGAGGTAAGAAAACTAAAAAGATGGATTATGACAGTCCCTGTAATGACACCCAAACTTTCTTCTTACTGGCTATACTTCGTAACGTCAACTTCTTATAAACTAGCAAGTTCCCTTGTGAATTCAATGGGGGTTGAAGTTATTGGAAAAAAAAGTAACATAAACAATATGATAGACATCGAACCGATGTCGTACAAAGAAGCTGTAAAATTAGCATTCAAAAAAATTGAACAAAATAGTATTATTTCTAGTTGGAAGGATTCTTATATCAGTAGTGGAAAACTAAAAAAATATGTTCATGAATTTATAAATGTTCCCGGGTTCGGATGTTTTAAAGATTATAAAAAAAGAAAAATAATTGATCGAGAGTTAACACTCGATAGAATTTGGTCTATTGGTGGAGAAACTGGTTGGTATTATGGTACTTTTCTGTGGAAAATCCGTGGTTATTTAGATCAGTTTTTTGGAGGTGCAGGTCTGAGAAGAGGCAGAAGACATCCTACAGAGTTAAATGCAGGAGATGCATTGGATTTTTGGCGTGTTATTTATGCAGATAAAGACAAAGGAAAACTGCTACTCTATGCTGAAATGATATTACCAGGTGAAGCATGGTTAGAGTTTAAAATTGAAGATGGTAATATACACCAAACTGCTACTTTTAGACCCCATGGTTTAGCGGGTAGGTTGTATTGGTATGCCGTAATGCCATTTCATTGGTTTGTCTTCAATGGCATGGTTCAAAACATTAGTAAATAACATTGAAAAAACAACATTTACCTCAAAAAACATGTTTGGTTTGTGACCGACCCTTTACTTGGAGAAAAAAATGGGAAATGAATTGGGAAAATGTAAAATATTGTAGCGAAAAATGCAGAAGAAACAAAAAGAAACTGGTTTAGTTTGGTTTAGAAATAACTTAAGAATCAATGACAATTGTTCATTATACAGAGCGATTCAAAGTGATAAAAAGATTATTGCTGTATATTTTTTTGATCCTAAACACTTTTCTAAAGATCGATTTGGATTTCAAAAAACTGATAAATTTAGAGCTAAATTTTTGCATGAAACAGTAACTAATTTACAGCAAAACTTAAAAGACTTAAACATTACTCTTCTTACCTATTTTGAACACCCTGAAAACAAAATGATAAAACTCTGTGAGGAGTTTTACATAAAAACTATTTACACTCAAAAAGAATGGACAAAAGAGGAAGTTTCTACAAAAAAATTAATTCAACAGACACTCCCTGAAAGAATAGATTTTATTGAAGATTATGATCAATTTTTATTCCATCCAAATTCTGTAACAAAAAACTACTCAAACATCCCTGATGTTTTTAGTGTTTTTAGAAAGAAATTAGAAAAAACAGTAAAAGTTCAAATAGAGAAAAAATGCACACAACTTTCAACTTCAAATCTAATAGAAAACCCAACAAAAATACCTGCTTTAAAAGAATTAGGTTTTAAAAACTTTGACATTCCTATTAAAACCGCATTTCCTTTTATTGGTGGAGAAAATGAAGCTTTAAAAAGGCTAGAAAATTATTTTTTTGAGACAAAAAAAGTGGCTTTCTACAAAAAAACTAGAAATGGTTTAATAGGGAAAGATTACAGTACAAAATTTTCTCCATGGCTGGCAAATGGTAGTTTGTCTGCCAGGACTATTTATTGGAAAATTAGAGAATTTGAAACTAAATTTGGTGCAAATCAATCTACATATTGGGTGATTTTTGAATTGATTTGGAGAGATTATTTCAAATATATTTCGTTAAAATATGATTCTAAAATCTTCTCTATCGGTGGTATTTTAGAAAGAGATTATCAGTGGAATTCTGATGCCAAAATCATAGAAAAATGGATCAATGGAGAAACAAATGACGATTTTGTAAATGCCAATATGCTTGAACTCAAAGAAACAGGTTGGATGAGTAATAGAGGTAGACAGAATGTAGCTTCATATTTTGCAAAAGAGTTACTTCAAGATTGGAGGATTGGAGCTGCCTATTTCGAATCTATGCTGTTAGACTTCGATGTGCACAGCAACTATGGGAACTGGATGTATGTTGCGGGTGTTGGGAATGACCCAAGAGATCGAAAATTCAATACAAGGTTTCAAGCAGAACGTTATGATCCCAATCATCAATATAGAAAATTATGGTTAGAAAAAACATTGTTTTAATATGAAAAAATTACGTTTAATTCTTGGTGATCAATTGAATAGCAATCATTCATGGTTTTCAAATATTGATGACAATATTGTTTACTGTTTTTTTGAAATGCGACAAGAAACAGATTATGTAAAACATCATATTCAGAAAGTGGTTGGTTTTTTTGCTGCAATGAGAAATTTTGCTGAAGAGCTAAAAGCTCAAAATCATAAGGTTGTTTATTTTAAAATAAATGATCAAAAGAACACGCAAAATTTAGTCAATAACCTGTCTATTTTAATAGACGAGCTTGCGGTTGAAAAGTTTGAATATCAAGAACCAGATGAATATAGATTAGACCATCAATTAAAAATATTTTGTGAAGGTTTAAATATTGAGTTTAAAATATTTTCAACGGAACATTTTTATACTAAAAGAGAGGATTTAAGCTTTTTTTTTAAAGGTAAAAAACAATTTTTGATGGAAAATTTTTATCGGAATATGCGTAAAAAACATCAAATTTTAATGGTTGACAAACAACCTGAAGGTGGTAAATGGAATTATGACGCTAGCAATCGAAAAAAATGGAAAAATGATGTTTTAATTCCACAGGAAATTAGTTTCAATATTAATGTAACAGACATTCTCTCGGAAATAGAAGATTCAGGAATACATACCATTGGAAAAATCAATCCTAAATATTTTGAATATCCTATTTCCAAAAAACAAGCTAGGATCCAATTAGGTTATTTCTGTGAACATTTATTGGTTCATTTTGGTGATTATCAAGATGCAATGCATACAGACAAAATTTACCTATTTCATAGTAGGATTTCATTTGCAATGAATACGAAATTAATTTCTCCCAAAGAAGTTATAGAAACTGTTTTAGAAACCTATAGAAATCAAGAAGACCGCATAGATATCTCTCAGGTTGAAGGCTTTATAAGACAAATTTTAGGGTGGCGAGAATACATGCGAGGCATGTATTGGATGCTAATGCCAGATTATAAAAAAGAAAACTATTTAAAAAATAAAAATAAGCTTCCCGCTTTCTTTTGGACTGGTAAAACGAAGATGAATTGTCTTAAGAACAGTGTTAAAAATTCTTTAGACAACGGATATGCGCATCACATTCAGCGTCTAATGGTTACCGGTAATTTTGCACTTCTAACAGGGGTTCATCCAGATGAGATAGATGCATGGTACCTGGGTATTTATGTGGATGCCGTTGAATGGGTTCAGCTTCCCAATACAAGAGGAATGAGTCAGTTTGCCGATGGGGGTAAAATAGCCACAAAACCATATGTTTCTAGTGGAAGTTACATTCATAAAATGAGTAACTATTGTATGTCTTGCCATTACAACAAAAATAAAAAGTTTGAAGATGATGCTTGCCCTTTTAATTCTTTGTATTGGAACTTTTTAGATGAAAAAAGGACACAATTATCTTCTAACTTCAGAATGAAAATGATGTATAGTTTATTAAATAAAATGTCATCAGAAGATCGTATAAAAATTAATGAAAAAGCGAATCACATTATAAAAAATATAGATGAGTATTAATAAGGAGGAAATAAATATTGTTTGGTTTAAGCGTGATTTAAGATTGCAAGATAATGAGGCGATTTTTAATGCTTTAAAATCAAAAAAACGCGTTCTTTTTATGTATGTTTTTGAAAATTCTTTAATTAATGATCCACATTATGACCAAAGGCATTGGAATTTTATCAAACAATCTATTGAAGATTTAAACGATGAATTAATCAAGTTCAGAACAAAAGTTCTTTGCATAAGAACAGATATAATGAATGCCTTTAACCAACTTTTAAATACTTATAAAATTAATACTGTTTACTCACACCAAGAAACAGGACTTTTAATTACTTACAATAGAGACAAAGACTTTGCAAGGTACTGTAGAAATAATTCAATAGAATGGGTTGAAAACAGCAACAATGGTGTTTTGAGAGGTTTGCTAAATAGAGAGGATTGGTTTGAAAAATGGGAAGACTACATGTGCAACTCTCAATTTAAAGTAGCATTAAACACTCAAAAAATTATTTCTATAGAAGAAATTTTGAAACTTGAAAATTATTTTCAAATAGAAAATATAGCGACTTCAGAAAATAAAAATTTTCAAAAAGGAGGTACTAAAATGGCCTGGAGGTATGCGAACACTTTTTTTAAAACACGACATAAAGAATATATGTATCATATATCTAAACCAGCTTTATCAAGAGAAAGCAGTAGCAGATTATCTCCTTACATTGCCTGGGGAAATACGTCTATTCGTCAGATATATCAAAAAGCACAAGAATACAAAAATGAAGCAAACAAAAAACACTTAGGTGCATTTGTTTCTAGACTTCGCTGGCAAGCTCACTTTATCCAAAAATTTGAAATGGAACACAGCATGGAAAATGCAAGTGTAAATAAAGGATATCACAAACTTAAAAAAAGCATTTCTTTAAAATATCAAGAAGCATGGAAAGAAGGGAAAACTGGTTTCCCATTAGTTGACGCCAGCATGCGTTGTCTGATAGATACTGGGTACTTAAATTTTAGAATGCGCTCTATGCTGGTTTCTTTCTTTACACATATTTTATGGCAACCTTGGCAAGATTGCACCCAACATTTATCAAAACTTTTTTTAGATTTTGAACCAGGAATTCACTTTCCACAATTACAAATGCAAGCAGGAGAAACTGGTATTAATAATCTGAGAATATACAATCCTATAAAAAACAGTTTTGATCATGATTCTGATGCTTCCTTTATTAAAAAGTGGGTTCCAGAATTGGCATCACTACCACTCCCTTTTATTCATGAGCCTTATATAATGACAGACTTAGATCAACAATTCAATAATTTTAAATTGGGCGAAGATTATCCGAACACAATCGTTGAAATAAAATCTGCTCGAAAAAAAGCAAGTGATATTCTCTGGAATATGAAAAAAAACTCAAAAGTTATAAAGGAAAACAAACGAATTTTAAAAAGACATACCATTTTGGACAGAAAAAGAATGTTAAAAACTGACTAATTTTTAGATTTTAAAGAATTATAATTTTATGTTAATTTTTGTTTAAACATACTTTAAATTTGTTAAACATTTTTATCTTTGAGTGGGATATGATATACAATACAACACACATCAACAAAGAAGCAGAAGCAATTTTTAATGATTTATTGGGAAATGCTTACTCTTTTTTCAAAGCTATAAAAATTGGTGGAACAGGCTCTAAAAGAATGATTATTGATGAAGTAAGTCCTAATTTTTCAAGATTTATGAACACTACCTCTGATATTAATTATGGAAATATTGAATTAAGAGACAAGGGAATTCTCATTCATATAAACAAAGGTTTAAAAAATTTTAGCTGGCCTATCCCTTTTTATCAGTTACATACCTATAAAACAGAAGGCTTTAGTTTTCACGCTCACGGAAACTATGTTCGCTTTAAAAACAATAAACTTTTAAAAGAAAATAAGAAATTCATTGATAGAATAATTCATCTAAAAATAGAGAACGATAAAGAGTATAATTTTTATGAACCTTCAAATTAAGCCCAAATATGAAGGAATTAAATAGTATCATGATTGATAGAATTATAGAAATGGCCTGGGAAGACAGGACTACTTTTGAGGCGATTAAATTTCAATTTAATTTGAATGAAAAAGAAGTTATAGAATTGATGCGAAAAGAAATGAAGTTAAGAAGCTTCAAAATGTGGAGAAAAAGAGTACAGGGTAGAAAAACAAAACATCAAAAATTAAGAACTTTCGCCAAAGGAAGATTTAAATGCTCTAGGCAAAAATCAATATCAAATAACAGCATTTCAAAAAGATAACCCACGTTTTTTTGTAGAATTACAAAATAGCGGCTAAAAAAATTTACAAATGAGGACAAACATAGAAACATCAGAAAAAAATGTATTGGATTTATTAAATGGGCTTTCAATTGAAGAAATTGGAGATGACCATCTATATACAGGTTTGAAAACACCAATAAAAAAAGATGCTTTCAAACTCTCCGATGAAGAAAAAAAACAAAAAATTGAGGTTTTATTTTCGAAAATTATGGATGTTATCGGTTTGGATTTAACTGACGATTCTCTAAAAGGTACTCCAAAAAGAGTTGCTAAAATGTATATAGATGAGATCTTTTCAGGAATAAATCCTAAGAATAAACCCAAAGTTGCTCTATTTGATAATAAGTACCAATACAAACAAATGTTGGTTGAAAAGAATATTACATTTTACTCAAATTGTGAACATCATTTTGTACCAATTATCGGTAAAGCTCACATTGCTTACATTTCATCAGGAAGAGTAATTGGGTTATCAAAAATCAATAGAATTGTACAATATTTTGCAAAAAGACCTCAAGTACAGGAACGACTGACAAACCAAATTGCAGAAGAATTAAAAATTATTTTAAACACCGAAGATATTGCTGTGATCATAGACGCCAAACATCTTTGTGTATCCTCTAGAGGGATTAAAGACGACACCTCCACTACTGTTACATCTTATTTTGGAGGAAAATTTAATAAGCAAGATAAAATAGTAGAATTGCAAAACACTTTAAAATATTAAGTTATGGATTTAATAAATGAAGCATTAGAATTTGAAACCAAAAAAATGAGATTTCCTACAACTAGTGATCGTATTATAGCAGCTAGAGAAGCTAAAAGTTTGATACTAGGTTTAAACGAAATTTATAAGAAAACAAAAGATTCCAAAATTATGGATATCATGAAACGTTTGACAACAATCAAAAGAAAGATTGAAAAACGATTAAAAGGAAAACCTTTAACGGCATAATAAGTCCATATTTTTGTTGCTTTTCTAACATTTATAATTATATTCGAAAATTATAGAACAAAATAGAAAAAAAATAAGAATGGATTTATCGGAAAGAGCTATAGAATTTGAAAATAGAAAGTTTTCATTTAAAACCACAAGTGACAGAATTGTAGCCTCTAGAGAGGTAAAAGCTTTAATACTAGAGCTTAATGAAGTTTATAAAATAAAGAAAGATCCTGAAATCATGGATCAAATGAAGCGCTTAACAGCAGTTAAACAAAAAATTGAAAAGCGCTTGAAAGGAAGACCTTAAAGCATATGAATAAAATTTTAGTTATTGGAGGAAGCAAAGGAATTGGAAATGCAATCATAAAAAATTTGATTGATGAAAATTCAATTGTAAACATAAGTAGAACTCCTCCGGTAGATTCTCATATCAATCTAACACATTTTAACTATAATATAGTAACCGATGACTTGCCTGAAATTGAAGAAATAGACACCTTAATCTACTGTCCAGGAAGCATTAATCTCAAGCCAATATCACGACTAAAACTAGAAGATTTCAGAAATGACTTTGAAATAAACGTTATTGGTGCTGTCAAAGCAATTCAACATTATTTACCTGCTCTCAAAAAAGGAAATAAACCTTCGATTCTACTCTTTAGTACTGTGGCTGCAAAATTAGGAATGCCTTTCCATGCAAGCATTGCTGCTGCAAAATCTGCTGTAGAAGGTGTGACAAAATCATTAGGTGCTGAATTGGCTCCACTAATTCGTGTTAATGCAATTGCACCAACTGTGACTGACACAGAATTGGCTTCAAAATTATTACGCAACGAGAGAATGATAGAAAACATCAGAGAACGTCATCCTTTAAAAAAATATTTAGATCCAAAAGAAGTTGCTGATCTGGCCACTTTTTTAATCTCTGAAAAAGCGCAATCAATCTCAGGTCAAATTTTTGAATTGGACTGTGGAATTGTAACTTTTAAAATTTAATTAAATCTAAAAAGAATGAATTTTTATAATATTGAGATTAATAGTCTCCAAAATAGTCCTATTCTTTTATCAAATTTTAAAGGAAAATACATCCTTTTTGTAAATGTGGCATCTAAATGTGGCTTTACACCACAGTATAAAGAACTTGAAGAAATGCACAAAAAACACTCAGATAACCTAGTAATTATTGGGGTTCCTTGCAATCAGTTTGGGAAACAAGAACCTGGTAATAATGAGGAAATAGAAGAATTTTGCAAAGTCAATTATGGAGTTTCCTTTTTAACTACAGAAAAAATAGATGTAAAAGGTACAAATCAACATCCACTATATACATGGTTAACCACAAGAGAACTGAATAATAAAAAAAGTTCTTCAGTAAAATGGAACTTTCAAAAATATTTGATTTCTCCTGATGGAAAACTAATAGATTATTATTTTTCAATAACAAAACCTATGAGTTCAAAAATTACAAAACACATAAAAATATAAAAGTTATGTTTGGTCTATTCAAAAAGAAAAGTGACATTGATAAATTACAAGACTCCTATAAAAAACTTATGGAAGAAGCGTATAAATTGCAATCAATCAATAGAAGTGATAGTGATAAAAAATATCAAGACGCTGATAATGTCCTAAAAAAAATTGAAGCTTTACAATCAAAAACGTAAACCGATGAAACAGGCAAAGCTTACTGTTTTATTTTTACTAATCAATTTTGGTGGATTGGCATTTGGTAGTTGGTTAATGAATAATGGGCCAATGACTGACTGGTACGCGGACTTAAACAAAGCTCCTTGGAGTCCTCCAGGCTGGGTTTTTGGTTTTGCATGGACAACAATAATGGTTTGTTTTTCTTTTTATTTGGGAATCCTTTTTACAAAAAATTATAACTTCAAATTAACCTTTATTTATTTTATTCAGTTCGTTTTAAATGTTAGTTGGAACTATATTTTCTTCAATCAGCATCTAATTTTATTAGGTTTACTAGCAATCGTATTGTTAACGGCATTGCTATTTTTCTATTTCTTTAAACTAAGTAATAAACGTGAAAATTATAAATATTTACTTTTACCTTATATGATTTGGCTTTGTATTGCAACTTCATTAAACCTCTACATCCTAATTCATAATTGAAATGAAAATCTATACACTTCACAAAACACAAAAATTACCAATCAGCCCAGAAAAAGCATGGAAGTTTTTATCTAATCCTAAAAATTTAAAGATAATTACGCCAGATTATATGAGTTTTAATATTGTTTCCCCTATTGATAGACCTCTATACACGGGTCAAATTATTCAATATATTGTGACCCCTCTTCTAGGAATAAAAACCAAATGGGTTTCAGAAATTACTCATATTGAAGACAAAAAGTATTTTGTGGATGAGCAAATGTATGGTCCCTATTCTCTGTGGCATCACAAGCATTTTATAAAGGAAATTGAGGGTGGTGTTGAAATGGAAGACATCATCGACTATAAAGTTCCACTGGGTATTTTGGGTCAAATAATGCATCCCATTTTAGTAAAACCAAAATTAGAAGAAATATTTTCGTACAGACAAAAAAAATTAATTGAACTTTTTGGAAAATACAAATAACGGTGGAAAAAATGAATATTTTTTGGTTTAGAAGAGACTTACGATTAGAGGATAATTGTGGACTATATAAAGCTTTAAAAGCTGGTAAAAAAGTAATGCCTATCTTTATTTTTGATAAAAATATTATCAATAAACTACCAAATAACGATGCACGGGTTTCGTTTATTCACCAGGAATTAGAGAATATTAATAAGCAACTTGAAGAAATAGGAAGTACCGTTTCTATTTATTTAGGAACACCTAAAGATGTTTTCAACTCATTATCTAAAAAGCACCCAATTGATTCTGTATTTTGCAATCATGATTATGAACCTTATGCAATAAAAAGAGATTTAGAAATAAAAGAATTTCTATTGGCAAAAAATATTAGTTTCAAAACATATAAAGATCAAGTGATTTTTGAAAGGAATGAAATTACAAAAAAGGACGGTACTCCCTATAAAGTGTATACACCCTATTCAAAAAAATGGATGGAGACTTTTCAGTTGAAAGGAATTCATTTCTACCCTTCAGAAGAGAACTTAATCAATTTGACAAAAAACAATCATGGACCGTTTCTAACATTAGAAGAAATCGGTTTCAAAAAATCTTCCATAAAAGTAACATCCTATAAAGTTTCCACTAAACTGATTAACACCTATGAAGAAACAAGAAACTTTCCTGCAAAAGATAGCACCTCAAAATTAGGAACGCATTTACGATTTGGCACAGTCAGTATTCGAAAAATGGTAGATAAAGCCTCAAAAAGTGATAATATCACTTTTTTAAAAGAATTAATTTGGCGTGAATTTTTCATGCAAATATTATGGCATTTTCCACATACAACAAAAGACAGTTTTAAACCCAAATATGATAGAATTCTTTGGGTTAATAACGAAAAAGATTTTGATGCTTGGTGCAAAGGACAAACAGGGTATCCATTGGTTGACGCTGGAATGAGAGAACTTAATAAAACGGGTTTCATGCACAACAGAGTTCGAATGTTAGTTGGTAGCTTTCTTTGCAAACATTTACTCATTGATTGGAGATGGGGCGAAGCATATTTTGCAGAAAAATTACATGATTACGAACAATCTAGTAATATAGGAAACTGGCAATGGGTTGCGGGTTCTGGCGTTGACGCTTCACCGTATTTTAGAATATTTAATCCTACTACTCAAATTCAAAAATTTGATAAAAATATGGATTATATTAAAAAATGGGTCCCTGAATTTCAAGAATTGACCTATCCTACTCCAATAATAGAACACAAATTTGCAAGAGAACGCTGTTTAAAAACCTACAAGGATGCGGTTCAATAGTTTATGCATTCATAAATAGCGTCTTAAATTTAAGATCAATCCTAATTGATTACAGAAACAGCAAGCACTAAAAACGATTTTTTTTTAATTATGTTTTCTCTCCACAAAATTAAACTTTGGTTAAGTATCTTTTAATAATTAACACTTAATCTGCCTTCTTAAAATTAAAAGTGGGTATAGCTCAGCTTACTAGAACAGCTCATGAGTTCGAGCTTCTCCATAACTCAAATTTATAAACCTCAAAAAACACTTTCTATTTTTTAGGATTTGCATTTAACTCCATAATAGAATGAAAGACACAATAATTATACGTTGAAATTATAATGTAATTTCAAAACTGGTATTTGTAAAAAAAGTTTTAATGTTTTAAGAATCCATTACTTTAAAATATTGAATTTGAAATAAGAAAGTATATAAGACAAAAAAACTCTAAAATATTGTAAAATCTTTATTATTTTAGACACCGAATAATATATAATTATATGCTCATTATTGGAATTACCGGAGGTACTGGAAGTGGAAAAACAACAGTTGTAAATCAAATAGTTAAACATTTACCTGATAATGAAGTCTGTGTTATATCTCAAGATTCATACTACAAGGCAACAGACAACTTATCTTATGAAGAAAGAACAAAAATTAATTTCGACCATCCAAGAGCTATCGATTTTGATTTAATCGTTAAACATCTTAAAGAATTAAAATTATTTAAAACCATAGAACAACCTGTATATTCCTTTGTTACTCATAATAGAACAGAAAACACTGTTAAAACACATCCAAAAAAAGTAATTATTGTTGAAGGAATTTTAATTTTTAATAATGAAGAATTAAGAAATTTATTCGACATAAAGATATTTGTTCATGCAGACACCGATGAACGCCTAATAAGAAGAGTCAGAAGAGATATTGCCGAAAGAGGCCGAAATATTGATGAAGTTTTAAACCGCTATCAAGACACATTAAAACCAATGCATCAACAATTTATTGAGCCAACTAAAAATTTTGCAGATATTATCATCCCTAATGATAGGCATAATACAGTTGCTATTGATATAGTAAGAACAGTCATTAACGAACGCTTATAGAATTTATGTCTTTTAATAAGTTTAGAAAAAATAAAATTATAAAGTTTTTCACAAATATTTTTGTTTTAATTTTAATTCCATTCCTAATATGGATGTTTTTTTTTGATGAAAACTCGTACTTGGTTCATAGAAAGTTTAACAATGAAATTACTGATTTAGAGAGTACAATATCGTACTATCAAAAAAAAATTATCGAAGATAAAGCTACTATTAAAAATTTAAAAGATTCGCTTCAACTAGAACGATTTGCAAGAGAAAAATATTTCATGAAAAAAGAAAATGAAGATATCTATTTGATAGAATTTGACACCCTAGAAAAATAATATGAGTACCTCTTTATTTGATGAATTTAAAAAAACCTCACCGACTGCTTGGAAACAAAAAATTCAAGTAGATTTAAATGGGAAAGATTACAATGATTCACTTCTTTGGAAAACTAATGAAGGAATTGTTGTGAAACCTTTTTACACCTCAGAAGATAGAGAGCATCATAAAATTACAACTTCTAAAGACGGATTTAATATTTGTCAAAAGATTTTTATTCATAAGGAAGAAATAGCAAATCAACTTGCAGTTAAGGCGCTAAAAAGAGGCGCAAATTCGATTTTATTTAAAGCAAATTCAATTTTTGATTATAAGAAAGTATTACTTCACATTGAAGTAGAATCAATTTTCTTATACTTTCATTTTTCGTTTTTAGACGATGAATTCCAAACTGAAATAGCTCATTTTATAAATTCTAAAAACACTTATTTTCAAACAGATATTATTGGGAATCTGGCGGAGACTGGAAATTGGTTTTTTAATCTAAAAGAAGATTTTAGTAGATTAAATAAAATTCAAAATAAATCTGAAAATTGTATTTCTATTTCAAGTGACCTATATCAAAATTCAGGAGCTACAATTACACAACAACTTGCGTATACTTTAGCACACGCAAATGAATATTTAAATCATTTTGGAAATACTGTTGCTAAAAAAATTCACTTTTCTTTTTCTGTTGGAAGTAATCATTTTTTTGAAATTGCGAAATTAAGAGCTTTTAGAATTTTATGGTCAGCACTTTTAGAAGAATACAATGTCCATAATTTTGAAGCTCATATATTTGTTCAACCCAGTCTAAGAAACAAAACACTATATGATTATAACGTAAATTTACTGAGAACTACATCAGAATGTATGAGTGCAATTTTAGGCGGAGCAAATACAATTTCTAATATTTCTTATGATACAATTTATCACAAGTCTAATGAATTTGGTGAGCGTATTGCCAGAAACCAACTACTCATTTTACAGCAAGAAAGCTCTTTAAAAGAAGCTCAGAATATCGCAGATGGTTCTTATTATATTGAATCTATTACCCAACAATTGGCAGATAATGCTTTAATTATTTTTAAACAAATTGAAACTAATGGTGGTTTTTTAAAACAATTGAAGGCGGGTACTATTCAAAAAAAAATCCATGATAATGCAGCTAAAGAAATAAAAGAGTTTCTTGAGGGTACAACCACTTTAATTGGTACAAATTTTCAACAAAACAATACCGATACAATGCAACAGAATTTAGAATTGTATCCTTTCACAAAGCAGAGAAATATAAAAACCTTGGTATCACCCTTAATAAGAAATCGAATATCAGAATCCCTTGAAAAAGAACGATTACGCTCTGAAAAAAACATCTAATTATATATAAATCAAGAGTACTTAAGTATTTGGGTAGGATTATAAACATTAATAAATTTAGCATTTGCTTCTAAAAATGAAGAGAAAAGAAGTACAACATATAAAACTAAAAAACGCTACACATAAAGCACAGACTTCTTTTAAACAAGAGGGATTTGTTGCAGGAATTGCGCCAAATCTTCGAGGCCCTTACACTACAATGTATGTTAGAAGACCTTGGACTATTAGACAATATGCAGGTTTTTCTTCAGCCGAGGAAAGCAATGCTTTTTACAGACGAAATTTAAAAGCTGGACAAAAAGGACTATCTGTTGCATTTGATTTAGCAACGCATAGAGGATATGACTCTGACCACGAGCGTGTTCAAGGCGATGTTGGTAAAGCAGGTGTTGCCATCGATTCTGTTGAGGATATGAAGGTTTTGTTCAACCAAATTCCATTAGATAAAATGTCTGTTTCTATGACTATGAATGGAGCTGTTTTACCCATTTTAGCTTTTTATATTGTTGCGGCTGAAGAACAGGGAGTTTCACCTGAAAAACTATCGGGAACCATACAAAATGATATCTTAAAAGAGTTTATGGTAAGAAATACCTATATCTACCCTCCTTCTCCATCCATGAAAATTATTGCCGATATTTTTAAATATACAACTTCTAAAATGCCAAAATTCAATTCTATTTCTATTTCAGGGTATCACATGCAAGAAGCGGGTGCAACTGCAGAAATTGAATTGGCGTATACGCTTGCTGACGGATTAGAATACCTTAGAAAAGGATTGGAAGTAGGTATGAATATAGATTCTTTTGCCCCAAGGCTCTCCTTCTTTTGGGCAATAGGAATGGATCACTTTACTGAAATTGCAAAAATGCGCGCTGCAAGGATGTTATGGGCAAAAATTGTAAAACAGTTCAACCCAAAAAACCCAAAGTCATTAGCCTTAAGAACACACTGCCAAACTAGTGGCTGGTCTTTGACAGAACAAGATCCTTTTAACAATGTTGCTAGAACAACAATTGAAGCTATGGCGGCGGCTTTTGGTGGCACACAAAGTCTGCATACAAATGCTTTAGACGAAGCGATTGCTTTACCAACAGAATTTTCTGCAAGAATTGCAAGAAATACACAACTATATTTACAACAGGAAACATTTATTACCAAAACAGTAGATCCATGGGCAGGTAGTTTTCATCTCGAAAAATTAACAGAAAATATTGCTGATAAAGCTTGGGAATTAATCAAAGAAGTTGAAGAATTAGGAGGAATGACAAAAGCCATTGAAAAAGGGATTCCTAAAATGCGAATTGAAGAGGCTGCCGCTATTAAGCAAGCTAAAATTGATAGTGGTCTTGATGTGATCGTTGGGGTAAATAAATACCAATTGAAAGAAGAGGATCCCTTACATATTTTAGAAGTTGATAATGAAGCTGTTCGTAGTTCTCAAATTGAACGATTAAAGAAGTTAAAAGAAAATAGAAATAACGCAGAAGTTCAAAAATCTTTAGTAGCTTTGACTGAAGCTGCAAAATCTGGAGAAGAGAACTTATTGAGTTTGGCAATAAAAGCAGCAAGAGACAGGGCTACTCTGGGCGAAATTTCTAATGCATTAGAGGTAGTTTTCGGAAGACATAAAGCAGTACATAAAACCATTTCTGGCGTGTATAGTAAAGAAATAAAAGACGACAAACTTTTTTCAAAAGCAAAAAAATTAGCAGATAATTTTGCCAATTTAGAGGGGAGACGTCCACGAATTATGATTTCTAAATTAGGGCAAGATGGCCATGATAGAGGGGCAAAAGTAGTGGCTACTGGTTATGCAGATTTGGGTTTTGACGTAGATATTGGACCGTTGTTTCAAACTCCAAAAGAAGCAACAAAACAAGCAGTAGAAAACGATGTTCATATTTTAGGAATTTCCTCTTTAGCTGCTGGACATAAGACATTAGTACCTCAAGTAATTGCCCAATTAAAAAAATACGACCGTGAAGACATTATGGTGATCGTTGGTGGCGTAATTCCTGCCCAAGATTATCAATTTTTATTTGATGCAGGAGCCGTTGGAGTATTTGGACCAGGAACAAAAATTTCGAAAGCTGCCATAGAGTTGCTTACTATTTTAATAGACAGTATTTCTGAATAATTTAATCTGCTTCAAACTGAATCTATAAAAACTACTGACGCAAAATACTAAGGACCCTAAAAAACCTCAACTAAAAATAAACCTTCCTTATTTTTTTCAAAACCCATAAAACGGGCTATTTTTAACAAATCTTAACAAGAAAAACAACCTTAAATTTAGACATATTCTTCCTTTTATTCTTAAATTTGCAAGGCTTAATAAATTAGCAAATAGGATGAAAAAAATTCTCTCGCTATTATATTCTACTCGCTTAATGGCGGTATTGTTCGTACTTTTTGCAACCGCAATGGGTGTGGCTACCTTTGTAGAAAATGATTTTGGAACACAAACGTCAAAAGCACTGATCTACAATGCATGGTGGTTTGAATTAATCATGCTTTTTTTCATCATTAATTTCTTTGGAAATATTTTTAGATATCGTTTGTTAAGAAAAGAAAAATGGCCTGTATTGTTATTCCATGTCGCATGGCTATTTATTTTAATAGGAGCAGGAATTACTAGATATATTGGTTACGAAGGGGTGATGCCTATTAACGAAGGAGAAACAACCAACTTTTTTCTCTCTGAAACTACTTATTTGAACGTTGTTATTGACGACAATAAAGATCAAGCACCAAAAATTCACAAGAAAATGTTGCTATCTGCCTGGGGCAAAAATAATTTTGAATTTGATACGCATTTCGGAAAAAACTCTAACAATCAACAAAAGGTCACTTTCAAATTGGTTGATTATATACCATGGGCAGAAAAAAAATTAGTGGAAAACGAAAATGGTGAAGAATATCTTTTTTTAGTAGAATCTTCAGAAGGTACTAGACATGAACATTACCTTAAAAAAGGAACCATTCAAAACATTCATGGAATTTTGGTTGGTTTTAATGCACCGGAGAATAATGCAACTGTTAATTTCTTTAAAGAGAAAGACGGCCCTCTTAAAATGCTTGCCAAAGAAAGCGGAGATTGGTTTAGAATGGCAGATCAGAAAAAGGGAAATATTGTAAAAGACTCTGTCCATTATTTTCAATATTTAACATTACACAACCTATCAGGACTTCAATTTGTAATTCCGAGACCCGCAGAGAAGGGGACTCTTAAAATGGTAAGCGGACCAAAAGACGACAAGAAGATGGATGTTGTTGTTTTTGATATTAGCACCAATAATGAAACAAAAAGAGTCGAATTAACAGGTGGACAATACAATACACAAGGAGCCAAAGAAGTAACAGTAGATAATTTGAACTTTAGAATCTTATATGGTGCTAAAGAATTAAGAACACCGTTTAAAATTAAACTCAATGATTTTCAGTTAGAAAAATATCCGGGTTCAGAAAGTGCTGCTTCATATGCAAGTGAAGTAACTGTAATAGCTCAAGATGAAACATTTGATTATCGTATTTTTATGAATAATATTCTAGACTATAGAGGTTATAAGCTTTTTCAAGCAAGTTACGATCTATCTGGTGAAGTGGAACAAACCAGACTTTCTGTGAACCATGATTTTTGGGGAACATTTATTACCTACCTGGGATATTCAATGTTATATATAGGAATGATATGTATCTTTTTTGCAAAAAACACACGCTTTGACGACTTAAAAAAAGCACTGGTAAAAATGCGTAAGAAAAAATCAACAATCGTGGCAATCACTTTGTTGTTATTTTCATATAGTTCGTTTGCTCAGCACACAAGTCACCAACAAATTCGATTTTCGAACCAACAAATTGACTCTATTCTAAAAGCCAATTTGGTCAATGAAAAACATGCTGAATCCTTCAATAAATTAATCATTCAAGATGCAGGAGGACGTATGAAGCCTGCCCATACTTTTGCATCAGAATTGGTTAGAAAGGTAAGTCAAACGAATAATTTTAACGGGATGAAACCAAGTCAGGTGTTGTTATCTATCATCGAGAATCCCCGTTTGTGGTTTGAAGTACCGTTTATTTATTTAGAAAGAGGAAATACTCAAATAAGAGAAACTCTAGGTCTCGAGAAAAAAACAAAATATGCGCGATTGTCTGATTTTATCACACCTTCAGGCATTTATAAAATTAGAGAAAAAGTATCAGAAGCACAAAAAGAAAATGTAAAAAATAAATTTCAAAAAGATTTAATAAAAATTGACAGAAGAATTGGACTACTGTACAGTGCAATTGGTGGCGGTATTTTAAAAATCTATCCTGTTCCGAATGATGAAAATAACAAATGGGTTTCTCAGCCAGAAACTTCTAGAGCTAATTTTAAAGGAACAGACTCTGTTTTTGTTCGTCAATCATTACCTGTCTACATTCAGTTTTTGCAAGAAGCAAAAAAAACAAATGAATATGCAAAAGCAGATAAAATATTGGATGGAATTAAAACCTTCCAAAAAAAATATGGTACTGCTGTATATCCTAAAGAAAGAACCATAGCATTAGAAATTTTATATAATAAATTCCAACCTTTTTTATCCTTATCTAAATATTATGGCTACTTGAGTTTGCTTTTAATTGTATTTGTTATTGCTCAAATCTTTTATGAAAAAAACTGGATCAATACCTTTGTTAAAATTTTAATTGGTTTGGCAGGTTTTCTTTTTGCACTGCACACGCTAGGACTAATTTCTCGATGGTATATTAGTGGAAATGCCCCTTGGAGTAATGCATATGAATCTATTATCTATGTAGCTTGGGCAATTATGCTTTTTGGATTGACGATTGGCAGAAAATCTTCTTTAACATTAACTGCTGCTACTTTTTTAACGGCAATTACATTGGCTTTTGCGCATCAAAACTGGTTGGACCCAGAAATTGCAAATCTAATGCCCGTTTTAAACTCTTGGTGGTTATTAGTGCATGTTTCGATCATAGTTGCTAGTTACGGACCTTTTTCTCTCTCAATGATTTTAGGTATTTTCGCACTCTTTTTAATTATTTTTACAACGAAAAAGAACAAGAAGAAAATGGATATCAATATCAAAGAATTGACAGTAATTAACGAAATGTCTATGACTGTTGGTTTGGTTATGCTAACCATTGGAAACTTTTTAGGTGGTATGTGGGCCAATGAAAGTTGGGGCCGTTATTGGGGTTGGGATCCCAAAGAAACTTGGGCTTTAATATCTATCATGCTATATGCGTTTGTGTTGCATATGCGATTGATCCCCGGACTAAGAGGTCGATTGGCTTTTAATTTTGCATCCGCATTTGTATACTTATCGATAATGATGACCTATTTTGGAGTTAACTTCTACTTATCCGGACTTCATTCCTACGCCAGTGGAGACAAGCAAGTAACTCCCAGAGAAGCATATATGTATATTGGTTTTTTATTGGTTCTTTTTACTTTCGCTGCATTTAAATACAAGAAATATTACAAGAAGTAATCGAATAATTTAAGAAGAAAATGTACTTTTGCAATTGACGTATTAACTTTAAAAAACACTATGTTTCATAAAAATATAAAATTAATTTTAGCGGCTCTTATAACCGTATGGTCAGTATACCACTTTAGCCAAGGAAATATAATGAATGGAATTTCCATCTTATTTTTGGCAGGAATTTTTGTTTTATTATACTTCAAAAACGAATTTATTATCATGGCATTTTTACAGTTACGAAAACAAGATTTTGAAGGAACGAAAAAATGGTTAGCCTATATCAAAAATCCTGAAAGTGCTTTAATTGTAAAACAACAAGGGTATTACAACTATCTTCACGGAATTATCTTAAGTCAAACGAACATCACGCAAGCTGAAAAATATTTAAGAAAAGCTGTAAAATTGGGCTTAGCCATGAATCATGATTTGGCCATGGCAAAACTCCAATTAGCGGGAATCGCAATGACTAAAAGACGAAAACGAGAAGCTACTAATTTAATGGCAGAAGCAAAAAAATTAGATAAAAATGGAATGTTGAAAGAACAAATGCAGATGATGAAAAAACAAATGAAAAAAATATAGTTTTTCCACTTTTACAAACATAAAAAAATCCGCTAGATAGCGGATTTTTTTATGTTTTATCTAATATTATGTTTTTTAATTTAGAATTTTATTTCAGTCGAGTTAAAGTCAAGTCTTTGTTATATTTAATAATAAAAAGCCCTTTATTTTCTTGAGAACCTATGGGTTCGTTTGCATAATCAAACTTGCTTTCAACTCTGTATGATGCTCCTTCTTTAAAGGTGCTATATAAATCATTACCAGATGCCAATCGGATTAAAACATCATAGGTAATATCAAAACCCTTGGTTGCATAAAAAGAAGGCAATGCATTATTTTTTGTAAAATACTGTTTGTTAAATGATTGTGTTGAAACAGATGTTTCATTGACAAACTCGTCGCTTACATAGGTATACTTTAATTTGGCCAATTTAAAATTATCTATTTTATCGTATGCAATTCCTTTATTATAAGAAAAAACACGCATACTAAGAGAATCTGACAGGCTATTTACACTATTGATAGCATCTGCTATAATTACTTTGTCATCTGTAGCTAACACAACCCAGTTAGCAATGTCTGGTTTAAAAACATCCGTAAAACGCTCTCTTGCGATATAACCATCAACAGGTTTCACGACATGCACCATTGCAACAGAATCATGCGTTTCTAATGACTGTTTCATCAAAGTTGTAGACACATCTGAAACAGCATTCCCATCACTCACCAAGATTACATTTTGATTGCTAATACTGTCCTTAATATGACCAATTAATTCTTGTCGAAATACCTTTTTTTCTGGTGATGTTTTTATCAGGTTAACAGCAGAAAATTTAGATTGATTCTTGGAATAAAAAGGAAAAACAACAGGTACTGTAATGCTAGACGCGACTAATTCTACCTCTTCAGAATACAAAGGACCTATAATGATATCATTAATATTTAAATCATTTGTCAATAAAATACTGTCTATTTTAGTACCGTTTCTTTCAGTATCAAACACATTTAATTCAATTGAAATCCCTTGTTTTTTTAGAGAGTCTATTGCTATTTCTGCTCCCAAGTAAAAATCGGTTACAATATTTGCCAACTTACTTTTTGTAAAAAGTTCATTCGATTCTATCGTATCATTTTGATGTGTTATAAAAGGTAGTAGTAAGCCTACTTTTAAAGAAACATTTTCAGCGATAACATCTTCATAGATAGTATTCTCTGGAATTTCACCTTCTACTAATGGTTTAATTTTTATGAGTTGTCCAACTTTTAAACCTTCAGATAATTCTGGATTTAATGCAATCAGTTCCTCTTGTGAAACATTATAAAAACGAGTAAGGCTATAAAAAGCATCTCCTTTTTTTACTTCATAAACAACAAAATTCTCTTTAAGTTCGTCCCTTATTTCTTCGCTATCTTCTTCCTGTTTAAGTTCAGATACAACTTCCTGATTGATAGAATCTTTGGAAAAATTTATGTTTTTATTCGGAATTACAATAACAGTATTTACAGCTGGGTTTCTTCCAACATCCGGATTTAAACGTAATAAATATTTTGTTTTCATATCCAATTTCTTGGCTATGGTTCTCATTGTTTCGCCCTGCTTAACTGAATACTGAACATACTTTTTTTGTTGTCCACAAGAAACAGCAAACGTAAAAACACTTAGAAAAACAAAAAAGGTTACATATTTCATATATTTTATTCCCATTCTATTGTTGCGGGTGGCTTAGAACTGATATCGTATACAACTCTGTTTACACCTTTTACTTGATTTATAATTTTATTTGATGTTTTTTGTAAAAATTCATACGGTAAATTTACCCAATCTGCAGTCATGCCGTCCGTACTTTCTACAGCTCTTAAAGCAACTACTTTTTCATAAGTTCTCTCATCTCCCATAACTCCGACAGAATTTACGGGAAGCAACATCGCTCCGGCTTGCCAGACTTTGTCATACAAACCATCTTCTTTTAATCCGTTTATAAAAACAGCATCAACTTCTTGTAAAATACGAACTTTTTCGGCAGTTATATCTCCTAAAATACGAATTCCTAAACCTGGTCCTGGAAAAGGATGGCGTCCTAATAATTCAGAATCAATCCCTAAAGAAGCCCCAACTCTTCGGACTTCATCTTTGAAAATCATACGCAAAGGTTCTACAATTTTTAATTTCATATAATCTGGTAAACCTCCAACATTATGATGGCTTTTAATGGTTGCCGATGGCCCTCCGTTAACGGAAACCGATTCGATAACATCTGGATAAATTGTGCCCTGTGCCAACCAGGTTACTTCTGTAATTTGATTTGCTTCGTCGTCAAAAACTTCTATAAATGAATTCCCTATTGACTTTCTTTTCTTTTCAGGATCTGTGATACCTTTTAACGCAGACAAAAAGCGATCTGAAGCATCTACACCTTTAACGTTTAACCCCATTCCTTTGTATTGAGTTAACACACTTTCAAACTCATTTTTTCGTAACAAACCATTATTCACAAAGATACAATATAGGTTTTTTCCTATTGCTTTGTTTAATAGGACCGCGGCTACTGTAGAATCTACACCCCCAGAAAGCCCTAAAACTACTTTATCATTTCCTACTTTCTCTCTAATTGCTGCAACAGTACTTTCTACAAAAGAATCTGGTGTCCAGGTTTGAGCAACACCTGCTATTTTTACTAAAAAATTTTCTAATAATTGTTTTCCGTCTTTAGAATGATAGACTTCTGGATGAAATTGAATTGCAAAAGTTTCTTCTCCTTTAATTTTGTATGCTGCATTTTGTACTTCTTTTGTACTTGCTAACAATTCTCCATTTGTGGGTAGTTCTTTGATCGTATCTGAATGACTCATCCAGACTTGACTCCCTTCAGAAATATTTTCAAAGAAAATTTCATCGCTTTTTATAAAAGACAAATTTGCTCTACCATATTCTCTAGTATTTGATGAAGATACTTTCCCACCTGAAAAATGGGCTAAATATTGGGCTCCATAGCAAACTGCTAAAACTGGTTTTTTTCCTCTAATCTCAGATAATTCTGGATGTAAAACATTTTTTCCTCTAACAGAATTTGGACTACCTGATAAAATAATGGCTTTAAATTCTGATTGATTTTTAGGAGGATGATTGTAAGGGTGAATTTCGCAGTAGATGTTTAATTCTCTTACTCTTCTCGCAATTAACTGAGTGTATTGCGATCCGAAATCTAAAATAAGTACGTTGTGTTGTTGCATGCGCAAAAATACTATTTCAGATTAAATTTTAAATACTGAAATTGATATTTTTTAGGATAAATTAGAATTCATTACAATATAATAGAATTCCTAGAAAAAAATTTCTGATCTACATAAATTTCTAGCCCAAGCAACCCTAGAACTTATAAACGATTGCATTGATATTCATTCCTGCTCCCACTGAAGCTAACAGAATAACATCTCCCTTATAAATCTCCTGATTTTCAATTTTTCCTTTTAAAACCAGGTCTAATAAAGTTGGCACTGTAGCCACAGAACTATTTCCTAATTTATGAATACTCATAGGCATTACCCCTTCTGGAACTTGTTTTTTATACAATCTATAAAAACGTTTAATAATGGCTTCATCCATCTTTTCATTTGCTTGATGAATTAATATTTTCTTTACATCATCAATTTCGAGACCACTTTTTTCTAAAGCGACTTTCATTGCAGCTGGTACATTCGTAATGGCAAATTCATAAATTTTACGTCCAAACATTTTTATGTACCGCACATTTTGGTCTTCATCTTGGTTATAGGACCCACCATAATGTAAAAAATAGGCTTCCTTCTTGGCAAAAGTTTGTGTTGCGTGGCTTAAAATACCTGAATCTGATTCTTCGGTTTTTTCTACAATACAAGCTCCTGCTCCATCACTATAAATCATTGAGTCTCGATCATACTCATCAATGACTCTCGACAAAGTCTCTGCACCAATAACCAAACATTTTTTAGCAATACCCGATTTTATAAAGGCTTGTGCTTGAATAACACCTTCTATCCATCCAGGACATCCAAATAGAATATCATAAGCGACACAATTGGGATTCTCAATTTCTAATTTGTACTTTACCCGTGTTGCTATACTGGGTAGAGTATCTGCTTGAATCGTTCCTTGCTTTACATCACCAAAATTATGTGCAACAATGATATAATCTAATTCCTCTTTGTCTATGTTCGCATCTTCTATCGCTTTTTGGGCTGCAAAAGAGGCTAAATCTGAAGTTGTGTATTCATCTTTTGCATATCGTCTTTCTGAAATACCTGTAATTGATTTAAATTTTTCGATAATAACAGTATTATCAGCTGAAAAGCTTGAACCGTCATTATTTAAAAATTCATCTCGTAAAAAATCGGCATTCTCTTTTTTTAAAGATGGAATAAAAGTCCCTGTACCAGTAATTTTTGATGCGATCATTTTTTAAAATTATTATTAATTTTTTAAAAATACGGAGTTTAATTATGAAACTGAGGTCAAATCGAATAAAAAAACGAAATCTAACAACGGAAATAACTTTTATTTTTTCTCATATTAATGCAACTTTAATTGCATCACTGTCGCTATAGAGTGGGCTCTAGACTTCATTCTTTCAGAAGTATCAGTTAAATACACGATCTCATTTGTTTGAAAAATACGATATCCAAATGGTGAAATGTTCTTTCTAAAAGCAGTGTCTAGTTTCATGTTTTAAAAATGGTTTACATAAAGTACTTGTTGACTGTAATTTATGAATCCTATTTTACAAATAAGAGCTATCAAAAGAAAAGGGCAGTAATGATAGTAATGAGGATGTTTTTACAATCTCACCGACCTCCCCCATAAAAAGGACTTTAAAAGGCGCTTTTTGATTGATTTCGTATTCAGAGAGGGTTTGCCTACAAGCTCCACAAGGTCCGATGGGAGTATTTACTTTTGCAATAGTTGAACTTGCAGAAATGGCCAATTTAATAATTTTTACATTTGGATAGGTTGAACTCGCTTTCCATATAGCAACTCTTTCTGCACACATCCCAGATGGATATGCCGCACTTTCTTGATTATTTCCTTCAATAATTTCACCATTCTCTAACAATAAAGCAGCACCAACATAAAATTTAGAATAGGGAGCGTATGCTTTTTTTCTAGCTTCTATTGCTTTTTTCATCAATAGATTGTCTTCTGCTGAAAGCTCGGAGATGTCTTTATAAACGATCGCAGAAGTTGAAATTTCAATTTTTTTCATAAAAACTTTGTTGGTCAAAAAAAGCAGTCTAACTAGACTGCTTTTAAATTTTTTATAAACATACTAAAAAAAAATGAGTTTTAATAATCCTCAAAAACTTCACCTAAATCAAATGATAAGGAAAATCGCAAAGAATTTTCTAAAGGGTTATTTACATCTGAAGAATTGATTAGGTAGGATAAATCTATATTTAAAGCATTGGTTTTGAAGCCACCACCCATAGTAAAATACTGTCTATTTCCTTTGTCTTGGCTCTCATGAAAATACCCTCCTCTAATAGCAAATGCATTGTTGTATAAATACTCTGCTCCTAAAGCATATGTGAATTCCTTTATCTCTTCACTAAATCCACCTGGTGCGTCTCCAAAAGATTGAAAAAGTCCACTTACCCATCCAACGTTGTCATCTTTACCAGAAAGTATTTCGGTTGTATCCCCATCTTCATCCTCATCATTAAAATCTCTAGTTGGTGGAGTTGGTACCAATAATTTTGTAAATTCTACTGTTGTCGAAATTGTGTTGTAATCGTCTAAAATAAAATCAAAACCACCACCTAATTTCAAATTAGTTGGAATAAAATCCTCATTCCCTATTGTGTAAGACACTTTTGGCCCAATATTGGAAATATTAAAACCTATTCTATAACGACCATTAAAATCTCCGTAGTTTTCTTCTAATGACTGATAATACCCAGAAACATCTACCGCAAAAGAATTTATAGGTTGTAATGAATTACCAACTGTTCCATTAAAAGCAAGGTTGGATCTAATATATTTTAGAGAAACACCTCCAGAAAAAGTTTCACTTAATTTTAAAGCATAAGATCCTGTGAAAACAAATTCGTTTGGATTTATTGTTCCGTTGGGATTACCACCACTGTCTGTTAAGTCTATCTGCCCTAAAGAAAAATATCTAAATTCTGCACCCCAAGCAGCATTTTCACTGAATCTATTCGTATAAGCAGCACTTCCTATAAAAATATCATCCGTTAAGTTACGTAGCCAAGGAGAATATGTGATTCCAAATTTTACTTGCCTATCGCTAAATACCATTTTAGAAGGGTTATGAAATAAGGAGAAAGCATCTGCGGATGTTGCAACCCCCATATCTCCCATACCCCCAGACCTTGCATCAGGTACAATTAATAAAAATGGAGCTGCGGTTGTTATTGCATTTTCTTGGGCTTGCATTTTAAAAACACATAACGCAGAAATTAAAAAATAAATACCTAATTTTTTCATGGTTTTTTATTGTTGTTTGTTTATTTATTTTACAAATATAATTTTTTATTAGAGTATTACTAATTTCTCGAACTTTTCTGATGTTAAATTACTTATTGTTGATTTTACTTTTAATTTATAAATGTAGACCCCTTTCCCAATTTTGTTTCCAAAATCATCCAAACCATTCCAAGAAATACTTCTTGACAAATTACCTGTTGTAATTATGTTTTGATTGATTGTTTTAATCAACTTACCAGAAATAGTAAATACCTGAACCTGAACTTCTAACGCTTCATTTGGTTTGTTATGATTGAACCAAAATTCTGTATAATTCACAAAAGGATTCGGGTAGTTTAAAACATTTTCTAGGTTTAAAATAGCGTCACTAACAACTGTAAAGTTCAACGTAGTTTCAGAAGAATTATTATAAGTATCCCACGCTTTAATTTTTATGGAATGAGGACCTACTTCTAAATCTCTTAATTTGTAGTTTACTTTTCCTTTTGTATAATCATTCAATTCCGTTTGATAAAAATCATTTAACGTAATTGGATTCGTTGTGTCGCCGTCTAAAATACCAACAATATCATGATCTACAGCGGTTATAGAAGTATTGATTCCACTTGAATCTGATAAAACTGCGATTAAATTCGGAGATGCATTGGTGTTAGCACCATCTATAAATGACTCATCATTCATGAATAGGTTTATTTCTGGACCAACGGTATCTTCAGGGGCATTTTTATCGATTCCTCCAACTACCACATCAAAATTATATCCTGCTTTGTCTATTTCACCATTTTCTGCATAAAAGCTTAATTTTCCTTTTCCGTAGGCAATTTTAATATCTTTAGGTACAATAAAATCAAATTTAAAGGTTCCATTTTCAACTGTAGACTTCCCTCTAAACAACTTACTATCTTGGGTATCAAATATCATTTTAATGCCAAAGCCATCATTATCAAGTGTTGTTTTATCTATTCGCTTGTCAAACACTGTGGTTGAAAGTGAGCCGTTAAAATCATTTAGAACAACATTTGTATTATCTACAACAACGCCCTCAAAACTGACTTTAGACAATGCTTTTAAAGTATCTATAGGTTGGGATAGCTCTTTGCCATTCATTTTTGTTATTAAGACGTTTGGTTTGGGAACTGATAATTTCATCGCTGGATCACCAAAATGATATATAAAAAATTTTTGTGTATTGGAAAACTCATTTTTAGTCTTCATTAAAGATTCTGCAATGGTTAAATCTTCATTCTCAAACTCCAATAATATTCTAATCAACTGAAGGTTAAATTTTTGACCAACGGATATGTAAACTTCTCTAGTTGTGGTAATCATACTTGCAGCCCCTCCTGTAGAATTCCAAAATGTCAGCTCTCCAGCAGTAGTTCTTGACGGATTGTCAAACCGTGAGAAATCACAGGTAACAGTGATCAAAAGTGGCAATGTATTTGGATTGTTAAAATTCTGTATTTGTGATTTATCTAAAATTCGTTCTGAAGCAAAACCGTCTTCACCTCCATGACCAAAATAATCAAAGACTAAAGTTCCTTTTTCAATGGCATTTGTAATGGCTTCTTTTACTTCTGGATACCGCTCACCACCGGAAGAATTCTCCTGTACATAAGAATCTAAATAAATTTTATTGACGTTAAAAATAGGTTTGTTTACTTTAATTTCATCTGCAATAGATTCTACACCTTGTTCGATAACCTGTTCTCCATTTGCATCGATATCATCTGCTAAAAAAGTGATTGTATTTCGCCAATCTCCAATCGCGTCTTTATTATAGTAGGTTAATATTTTGTCTACTACTTCTTTTGCTTGAACAATTGTTGAAACTGGAATCCGACTTGATGCTACGTCTATTGAATGCCTTGAGGACATTTCGCCTTCATCGTCATCTAACATTACAAAAAAATCATCAGTAACATAGGAAGTTGCTAGATTGAAGCTTTTTTCAGATAGCTTTACCGGAACGATGTTGTTATTGCCCGTTATTCTATCTTTATAGTCATAAGAAGCATCTCCAAAAAAACAAACATATTTTAATTTTTTTTCTTCTGTAGAATTAGTAGTATGCACATGCTTGATAAAATCTCTAATACCGGTAATGTCTTTAGAGCCAGAAGAAAACTCGTTATAGATCTCGTCTAGAAGCACCACTTTCGTTGAAAGATTTGAATTGTTCTGATGATAATCCGCCAGTCTTTGTGCCTCAGAAAATAATTCAGAATTTGTAATTACTAAGTAATTGATATCTTGTAAAGCATGTAAATTTTGATTGACAACCCTTCCGTTTTGAAGTAATTTAGGCGTGTAATAATCATTTTGACTCAATACTACATACTCATTTAAAACTCCGCCATTGTCTTTAAAAGTAAAATCACTCGTATTATCTTCTTCATTTATAATATTTTTTGGCTCTAATGGATTGCTTACATCCCAAACTTGAAAAATAGTTGAATTATCTTGAATTTTATATTTTACAGGCCCAACAGTGTTTGCCTGCTCAAAACTTCTAAAAGAAAACTGATTTCCGTTGGCTATTAGTTCCTTTTTACCAACTACTTCAATAAAATCTAAAAAGGCCTTTGCTGAGGGATTCCCTCGATTATCATAGGTTATAGAAACATCAATTATATCTCCTGAATTTTGCACTTCTGCTGTTCTTTCTGATACAGATGCCTTGGTTAGTGAACCTGGGTTTAAAGAAGAAAAGTTAAGATCATAAAGAGCTTCACCATTTACTTTTACTGCCATAGTTGTTGAACCAAAAGACATAGAAACTCCTCTAACCCTTATAGAAACTGGATCATTTGAAATGGCATTAGGAAAAGGAATCTTAAAATGCTGTGTGTTTTCTATATTAAAATCATCATCAAAAAACCATTGTGTTCCTGCTGCTAAAATATTTATTTCTTCTTTCTCAAGAAAAACATAGTCATTAAAAGTTGTTATTTGGGAGATTGCATTTGCTGTTAGTAGACTTTTTTGCTGAACTCTTTTCCCGTCTGTGTTCGAAACTGTAAGAAAGTAATATGCTTCATTAGAGTAGATGTTTTGTCGATGCTTTGCTGTATTCTGCTCTGTGTCTACTATCCAATCATGTGCCCCTTTGGCATAAAAAAGAATAAAATCTGAAGAATCAAAAGAGCCATCGTTTTCACCTTTGATATAGATGGCATTCTCTTGTAAATCATTGTATCTAAAATCAGAATTCAAAACTGGCAGGAGGTTTCCTCCATTTCCATAAATGTGGATTTTCTTTGGGTTTAAGTCGTTTGTAGAAACCCCAAGTTGTTGTAAAAAATTTTTATCAATTTTAAAAACACCTGAAGTGTCAACTGAAAATTTAAACCAATCACCTGAAGACAATACAGAATTAACAGTTTGTGCAGAAATTATTTGAACAAAAAAATAAATTAAAATAAGTGGAATCAGTCTTTTCATAATCGTATTCAAAGAACGCAAATTATTTATATATATTTTAGCACTAAGGCATATAAATTATACGAAAACTAAAAAGTTTTCGTTTTCTAAAATATATTGCAATAAATATGCCTTTAAAACTTATAAATAACTTGATTAAATATATATTTATTGTAAATTGCAATATTATAATAAAACCCCAAATAATTTTCAATTAGGAAATGAGAAATGTATTTAAAATAGTAACTGTAGTTCTATCATTATTAACATTGGCAAGTTGTGATTTATTTAAAACCACTTCACGAAACTCAAAACTCACAGGGATCCCTTTTAACAATAATGGGTTCGCCAACTTTAACAAATCAAATGGTACTAGAAGCCAAGAAATTCCAATGGGAATGGTTGCGATAGAAGGTGGTTATTTTACTATGGGACAGGTTCAAGACGATATTATGTTTGATTGGAACACGACTCCTAAAAGTATGCATGTCCGTTCATTTTATATGGATGAAGCAGAAGTAACCAATGCTGAGTACTTATTGTACGTTCAATATACAAAAGATGTTTTTCCTCCATCAGATGAAAAATTCAAACATATCTACAATTCAGTTTTACCTGACACATTAGTATGGAGAAAGAGCTTAGGAAATACGGATATTTTATATGAGAATTACCTGAGACATTCAGCCTATGCAGATTACCCTGTTGTCGGTGTTAGTTGGTTGCAGGCAAACAAATATTGTAAATGGAGAACAGACGTTGTTAATTTAAAGAAATTAATAGACAAGGGATACATCAAAAATATTTTTAAAAATGATAGTTTAAGAAATTTTTTTGATACTGAAGTTTTTTTAGCTGATTCGGACAGGCTTTTTGACGGTGATTCAACTGTTTATAAAAGAGGAATTAGAACCAGAAGTTCTGCAAGAAACTCTCAAAGCTCTTTTCAAGGAAGAAAAATTACAAAAGCGGACGGAGTGCTTCAACAAAAATTTAGGTTGCCAACTGAGGCAGAATGGGAATACGCTGCCAAAGCAAATATTGAAAACAGAGAATATAACATCATAAGAGGCAGAAAAAAATATGCTTGGAATGGTAAATACACCAGAGAAACTTCTAAAAGATTTAAAGGAGATCAATTGGCAAACTTTAGACAAGGTATAGGAAACTATAGTGGTATTTCTGGATGGAGTTCTGACGGTTCTCCCATTACTAATAAAGTTAAATCTTATCCACCAAATGCATTTGGTCTGCATGATATGTCTGGAAATGTTTCTGAATGGGTAGCTGATGTTTACAGACCAACTATAGATAACCAAGCGAATGACTTCAATTATTTTAGAGGTAATATGTTTACCAAGAAAATGATTGATAAAGACGGAAGAGTGGTCATCGCTGACATTTCCGACAATGCAGAAGTTGAGTATGAGATGCTACCAAATGGAAAAATATCTCCAAAACAATTGCCTGGAAGTATTAAATATATTCCAATTACTAAAGATGATATGACATATAAAAGAAACTACAAAGTTTCTGACTATAGTGATATTGGAGATGGAGACTTAAATTCATCTAGATTCTATCAGGATGATGAAGATCGATTTTCTACCAGAGCAACAATGTATAATTCTCCCAGAGAACCAACTAGAGAAATAGATCCGGATACAGGTGAAGAAGTACTTGTGAAAGATGCTAAAAAAAGAACTACATTGATAAGTAATAAAACAAGGGTATATAAAGGGGGTTCCTGGGCTGATAGAGAATACTGGTTAGACCCCTCTCAAAGAAGATATTTGCCAGAATACATGGCTACAAATAATATTGGTTTTAGATGTGTTACTGATGATATTCGACCAATGTCAAATATTAAAAAAACAGCTAACAATTTATCCAGATAAAATCAGATCAAAAATCAAAAAAACCTCACTGTTTTTCCTACAGTGAGGTTTTTTTTATATTTTTAAAAGATGAAGATTAAAGATATTTATAATATATACTCTAACTACTTTCTTGTTGATACAGACACCAGAAAGATTAGAGAAAATACTGTGTTTTTTGCTCTAAAAGGAGAGAATTTTAATGGCAATGAATTTGCCGAAAAGGCGCTTGAACTAGGAGCTGGTTATGCTATTGTTGACGAGGAAAAGTACAACACTCACAAAAATATTATTCTCGTAGATAATGTTTTAAAAACACTTCAAAAGTTAGCCAATTATCATAGAACCGTTTTAAAAACTACTATTATTGGAATTACAGGTAGCAATGGAAAAACCACCACAAAAGAGTTAATCCATAAAGTTTTATCAAAAAAATATAAAATTACTGCTACAAAAGGAAATTTAAACAATCATATTGGAGTGCCACTTACACTGCTTTCTATGACTCCTGAAACTGAAATAGGAATTATAGAAATGGGTGCTAATCATCAGAAAGAAATTGAATTTCTATGCACTATCTGCGAACCTGATTTTGGATATATTACAAATTTTGGGAAAGCACACCTTGAGGGTTTTAAAGGCATAGAAGGGGTTATAAAAGGAAAAAGCGAATTGTACCAATACCTAGAAAAAAATAATAAAACAGCATTTATAAACCCCGAAGATGCTATTCAAGTTGAGAAAACAAAACATTTGCATGGGATCTCATTTCAGACTCGTTTAAAGTTTATAGAGATCAATCCGTTTGTAAAGTTATCTTATAAAGACGCTACTATTCAGAGCCATCTTATTGGAAAATACAATTATACAAATATTGCAATTGCATGTACAATTGGACATTATTTTAAGGTCTCTGATGCTGATATTAAAAAAGGTATTGAAAGTTATATTCCAGACAATAACCGATCTCAAATAATTAAAAAAGAGTCAAATACAATTATTTTAGATGCCTACAATGCAAACCCCTCTAGCATGAGAGCAGCGTTGGATACTTTTAAATGCATCGACACAAAGTCTAAAACCGTTATTTTAGGCGATATGTTTGAATTGGGTACCACTAGTTTAGAAGAACATACATCCGTCATGGATCTCGTAAAAAAATTAAATTTTAACAAAGCTTATTTTGTGGGTGATTCTTTTTACCAAACAAATAGCGAAAACAATACTTATAAAACATTTGAAGAGTTCTACGCATACATAAAACATAATCCTCTTAAAAATCAATCAATTCTAATCAAAGGTTCAAGAGGAATGGGTCTTGAAAGACTTCTAGACGTTATTTATTGACATTATCAATGATGGTCTCTTTGTGGTATTTAAGTAGATTGTCTATGGGCCTTTGTATTACATCTGAAATTACTAAATTATTTTTTTGAGCTACTTTTTCTAAAATATCTCTAAAAAAATATGCAATTGAGCCAATAAAATAAATTGGGGTTTCTGAGGTTTTGTTGTAAGGTAAAATTCTGTATTTAAAAAACTCTTGAAATCCTTTTTTAATGATTTTTTTGATGTACTTGTCCTCTTTAAAATCGAACATAAATTTAGCAAAAGAAGCTAAATACATATTAGGATTTGTTTCTCTGTATAAATTCTTCTTTATATGATCTGCGTCTAGATCAAATTCTTTTGAAAACTTCTGGGCAATTTTCTTTGGCATAGTATTGTAAAAGTAATCTACAATTAATATTTTTCCAAAATAATTACCACTCGCTTCATCCATTAATATGTATCCTAAAGAATCTGCTACCATCTCCATATTCTCTCCATTGTAAAAACAACTATTAGACCCTGTTCCTAGAATACAAACAATAGCTGGCGCATTGCCTGAGGCAGCGTAAACAGCAGCTAACATATCTTCAGCTACAAAGACTTTTGCGTTGATGAAAATAGACTCTAGGATGGTTTTTAAAATACCTACAGGTTTTGGAGTTCCACAACCAGCTCCATAGAAATGAATTTCCGCTACTTCTTCTTTAATATTGATCAATTGAAACATATTAATGATTCTATTGTACAACTCTTCTTGAGGTACAATTGCCGGATTTAAACCAAGTGTTCTTACTCTAAAGGCTTCCTCTTTGTTATTATTTAGTGCAATCCAATCAGCTTTAGTAGAACCACCATCTGCTATTAATATCATATTCTAGTGTATTTTTTGTAAATATATTATAAGTATATATCATATACAACAGCAATCAAAAACTCAATCGTTTGCGGTGAAAAAAAATAAAAAAAGTATCTAATCATCCAGGTATATCCATGAAGAAAGGCTATAATATTTCGCAATAAAGTTAAGACTTGTATAGGAGATACATTTTTGTAATTGTTTTGTAACTCTTTTAGAGTCCCACTTTTTATTCCTTTTGACAAGCTTCATTATTGCTTTGCGAAGTTTCTTATTGGGAAGCAATCCGTTTTTAACGGAATAACAATTTTCATAAGGGGTTTTTTCTAGGTGTTCGTCAAAATTCAACAGTTCCTCGGTAAGTTTTTCTTCTTTCTGAAGATCGACGATCTTTATAGCACTGTTGGCCTTTTTTATTCTTTTGATGTAATTGGCCAAGTCCAAAATTTTAACAGGAGTGTTCATTTCTAATAAATAGGTAGCATTGGTATTCTCAATGGCAATGTGTAAGATATTTTTAACCACAACATCATCGTATATAAAATATCTTGCTACGTTTTTATTTCTGACCTCCATATCTTTACCATTGTGGATGTTCTCTAAAAAAATAGGGATTACAGATCCACTGGAATTGATCACATTTCCAAACCGCACAATTTTTACCTGTATTTTTGTAGAGAGAGCATAAGATTTTAAAAATAACTCTGCAAGCATTTTTGAAAGTCCCATCTTATTCACTGGGTTCACCGCTTTGTCGGTAGAAACAAAAATAAAATCTGAAACGCCATTTTTTAGTGACGATTTAAAAACATTGATGGTGCCTTCAACATTTACTCGTATCAATTCGTAAACATCCTTATGTAATAGAGAAACATGTTTGTATGCAGCCGTGTGAATGACGAGTTTGGGAGTGTACATGTGCATGATACGTTCTATCTTCCTGCGATCTCTAATATCTGCTATTTCAAACTGAACACCCCTCGAGAAATCACATTGCTTTAGTTTAAATAGATTGAATTCAGACTGGTCTAAAAGAATCATCTTTTTGAAATTCATTCCAACAAGTGTTTCCACGAGTTTTCTTCCAATAGATCCTCCTGCTCCGGTTATTAAAATAGCCTCATTTTGATACTTCTTTAAAAACACTTCCTTCATGAAAGGTGCATTTTTTTGACTTGCTTGTTCTTTAAAAAAGGATTCTAACATGGGTTTCTATTTGGCTATGGATTTAAAAACTTGATCAATTCTATGAAATTCTTCAGAGGTCAAATTAGAGCTAGAAGGCAAACACAATCCAGTCTCAAATAGTCTTTTACTGTAGTGATCTCCATAATACAAAGTCCCCTTTAAATAGGGTTGAAGATGCAGAGGATACCACAAAGACCGGGCATCAATATTGTTTTTAGAAAAGGTCCTTAAAAGTGCTGATTTAGAGATCAAAGAAGCCTCCAAACAGATACAATTTAACCAAAAGTTCGCATAAAAATTTGGATTATTTTCCTGTTGTAAAGCCATACCTTCTATGGTATTTATAATCGATTGGTATCTAAAGTGATTGTCTCTTCTTTGCTGCACTCTTTTTTCCAAAACTATCAACTGCTTCAAACCTATCGCAGCCAAAACATTGCTCATTCTGTAGTTGAACCCAACCTCTCCATGGATGAATCCCTCTATTTTGGCCTGTGTTGCCAGATGAATCGCTCGTTCTTTATGGTGTTGCTCTTTGCAAATTAAAGCCCCACCAGAAGAGGAGGTTATGATTTTATTCCCGTTGAATGACAAGATTGAAAAATCTCCAAAGGTACCGCACATCTGTCCTTTGTACATCGATCCGAATGCCGCCGCTGCATCTTCTATGATTGGAATTTCATACTTGCTCGCTATTGCTGAAATTTGATCCCATTTGGCAGGCATCCCATAAGAATCTACCACCACAATCGCTTTTGGCTTGGTCTTTTTTTTCAATCGATCTTGAATGGCTTCCTCTAAAAAAACCGGACTCATATTCCAGGTTTGTTTTTCACTTTCAATAAAAACGGGAATCGCTCCGCAATACAATATTGGATTCACTGTTGCACAAAAAGAAAATGTTTGACAAAGCACCTCATCACCTGTACCGATCTCTAGTAATTTTAATGCGAGATGTAGGGCAGAAGTTCCTGAATTTAGGGCCACTACTTTTGCCTTATTCTTTAAGATTCTTTCTATAGATTTTTCAAAAGAAGCAATATTTGGCCCAGCAGTACTTACCCAATTAGAAGCCATTGTTTTCTTGGTTACATCGATGTCCTCAGGTTCAAAATGAGGTTTAGAAAGCCATATTTTTGAATACATATAGCAGGGTTTTATAAATATATCTTAGATCGTTCAAAGGCTGGTATTTTTGTATATAATTGATATTGATAGCGGTTTTTGCAGGAAATACTACCGATACATTATATTCAGCAGGATGGTCTTGTTGAGCTAGCATTGCTTCTTCATTAAAATAGCACAAGGAAGCAGGACCTGTTAGGCCCGGTTTCAGAGATAAAATAATTTGCTCCGGTTCGTTTAGTGTCGCTATCAATTCTGGTAAATCTGGTCTGGGGCCAACAAAACTCATTTGACCCAATAACACATTTACTATTTGTGGCAATTCATCGAACTTGTATGCTCTGATTTTTTTTGAATAGGTTGAAATCTTGCCCGAGGGCTGATAGGTTCTAATTTTGTAAATCGTAAATAACCTCCCATATTGGCCTACTCTTTTTTGAAAAAACAACCCAAACTGATGGGTATCTATGGTTGCTCCTAGAATTAGAATAAGAAATGGAAAGATCAAAACAGGCAAAAGAAGCATCGATAAAAAAAGATCCATGCCTCTTTTGTACAGACGTTGTTTTTTTGTTAAGAAATTCATAGCAACAAGCATTTCAAAATTATCTTTCTGAAACCTGAATGGGTTTTAATGAAGACACTCTTTGTAGATACACAGTCGTATTTACCTATCATTTTGTTTACAATAGGCTACAACCTATTTGAATACATTGAATCCAATAATTTTTTAGAGATCATGACTAAAGAGATGTACATTTTCTTTTCTAGATTTCAATTTTAATAAAGATACTAAATTTTTTGGTATGTGAATAAAAGCGGCTTTTTTTCGAGAAAACGGGTCTTTGTAGAACCGTTTGTTAATGCAACTATGGATCGATACGCTGATATATTGATGGGTGTATTATCAAATAATAATAAATAGTACATCAGTGCTCAGACTGTAGTCGATTTATTTATTCTAACTACTAAATAAACAGTATTTTATGCAATTTTAGGTGGAAAATATCATTACTAAACGGCCATGAGATTTTCAAATTTATACGGTTAGAAAGTTATCAAAAGTAAATATTTATCGAGGTTAAAGAAATTAAAACACTTTACAGAATAGCGGAGATTGAAGACTTGGTGTTTGATTTAAGAACAACCCGAAGACAAGAAGGAAGGAAATTGTGAATGCGCCGAAGTATGCCTTTGTGACCTCACATAGTATGCGGCGATCTTTTGCATCTAATTATTTTGGAAAAATTGAAACGCCTATTTTAATGGAAATCACAGGGCACTCAAGAGAAAGTACTTTTTTAGAATATGTTGGTAAAAATGCTAATATGGATACATACGCTGATATTTTGATGGATGCATTATCCAAATAATAATAAATAGTAAATTAGCGCCGGACTGTAGTCGATTTGTTTTAATCAAAAATTTGATTTACAGTGTTTTATGTTGTTTTAGATAGATATTTCATTACTAAACGGCCATGAGTTTTTCAAATTCATAAGCTTACTGAGTAACTTAAAAGGTCCTCTTATAGTGTTTGATTTTATGAATCATAATACAATCTTCAATAGTTTTTACTTTCTTTGTTAAACTTTCTGAATTATCTTATCATATAATTTTCCTTTTGTAAAGAAAATTGATTTTTTTATACATAATGATGATTCAGATAAATTTCACATATTTACTAAAGGTTCTAAAAGATCTTCATAAGGTTTGTTAATAGTAGAACAGTTCAAGAAAATAATTAAATACTCCTTCAACCCTTTTTTTTTTGAAAAACTTACAACCTAAGAAAATTAAGGGATTTCCAATGTAGCCATTAATTTATGGTTAAGATATAATTTTTCTTTACCCACTTTTTCAGATATCAAAAAACCAGATTTTTCTAATTCCATTAAATAATTACCCACGGTTTTTGGTGTCCCTAATTTAGCATCAATTAAAAACTGTCGTTTCGTGTAAGGCAATCTAAATAGTATTTCAACCAATTCTTTAGTATATACTTTAGGGATTTTTTCCTTAATCTCTGATCCCATTTGATCCATTAATGTAGTAACATTTTTTATGCGTTCTAGTCCTTTATTAGCTGTATATTCAACCATTTCTAGCATATAAAGTATCCACTCTTCCCAATCATTATTTTCAGTTACCTTTCTCAGTTTCGTATAATAATCCGTCTTATTTTTAATAATATATTCACTTAAATAAATAGCAGGGGTATCCAGCAATTTTTCGAGTTTTAGATATAATAATAACAATATGCGTCCTGTTCTACCATTACCATCACTAAAAGGGTGTATCGCTTGAAATTGATAATGCATTAACGCCATTTTAATTAATGGATCAATAGGATCTTCACCATTGATGAAAGTTTCAAGATCATCCAACTTTTTTCTTATAATAGCTTCCCCTGAAGGTGGTGTGTAAATGGTTTCACCATTCGTGTTTTTTAGGACAGTTCCCGGCGTAGTTCTAATACCAGCAGTATTTTTTTTAATGCTCTGTACAATTTCAACACATAAGTTTGTACTTATAAAAGGTCGATTTTCTATTTGTTGTAAACCATTCCAAAGTGCTTCTTTGTAGCTTATGACTTCTTTGGTAGCTGGATTATCTAACTTTTTGTCTGCTACTAAAGACCTATATAAATCATCATTTGTTGTGATGATATTTTCTATTTCTGAACTTGCTTTCGCCTCTTGTAAATGAATCGTATCCAAAAACAACGTTGGATTTGGTAAATTGCTAAGCATACCATTAAGTTTTGCTAGCGCTCTACTAGCATCAATCGTCTTGCGTAACACTTTAGTAGTCTCTAAATTTGTTCTAGGAGGTAATATTGGTAAACTATTATAAGGTATATTTCTATTAAATTTTGTCATTTTAAACAAGGGTACATAGTACTCATATAATCTTAACGAGGGTAAATATACTAAAAATTTACCTTTGTTCTGCTAATGGATGTAATTATTACGTTCAATAAACAGATCATAAAAAAAATTAAGCATTACGAATTACTATAGTAATCACGAATTATTTGATATTTTATCAAAATAGTGATTCAATCAAATTAGTTATTGTTATTTAATTAAATTGAAATCCTCTCTTTTATCCCAACTTAAGTTAAGGTGAAATTGACTTCTCTGGAGGCTTCCCCTATACAAATGCAAAATATTTTATTTTTTTTAGGAGGATAACAACTGATTTTCAGAAAAATTCTAGAAAATTTTATTTTAAGAAAAGTTGATTTTTTGGAAAATTGCCCAAAAATTTGATCGAGAGAATTGACTTCCCTTTAAAGACATCGAAAAATGGGGTATATAAGGGTGGATACCTACGGGCAGGCCTGCAGGGGGGCACCCAACTAAATTTAAATTTAATCAATAAGATTTTTAAAGCCGAACCAAAAAGCTCAATTTTAATTGGCATAAGATGTATTAAACTTTAGATTTCTTTTGTAAACTATATTTTAATAAATCCTCTAAAATTATTTTTATCAATTGCAATTTCCTTGGCGTCGTATTCGTTTACAAAAGTTTTTGGTAATCTTACTTTTTTCTTGTTATTCCATTTAAACTCAAAACCAGAGATCATACCATTATGTTCTTCTACTAAATCTACCTCTTGCTGTTGTTTGGTTCTCCAAAAGTACATTTTAGCATTTGTACTCTTATACTTATGTTGTTTAAGTCTTTCTGAAATTAAAAAGTTTTCCCATAAAGCACCAGTATCTTGTCTCAATTCTAAAGGATTAAAATTTCCAATAATTATATTCCGTACTCCGTTATCATAGAAATATATTTTTTTATTTTTTTTAATTTCATTGCGTAAGTTTCTACTAAAACTAGGTAACTTAAATAGTACATATCCTTTTTCTAAAATAGCTATATAGTTGGCAACTGTATTTTTATCTACACCAACTATTTGAGCCAGTTCATTGTAGTTTACTTCACTTCCTATTTGAAGCGCTAAAGCTTGTACCAATTTTTCTAATACTTCTGGTTTTCTAATATTTGAAAAGGCTAAAATATCTCTATACAGATAACTATTCACCAATTGTTTTAATAGTTCTTTTTCTTCCCCAGGATTGTTTAATATATCTGGATAGAAACCGTATAATATCCTGTTTTCTAATTGTTGTTCTGCTGACACATAACCCTCTGTATTTTCCAACTCTTCCCAACTTATTGGATACAATTCATACTCCCACTTCCTTCCTGTTAGAGGTTCATTAATTGCATTTGATAAATCAAAAGATGACGAGCCACTTACAAATAATTGTACTTCTTTAAATTGATCTATAATTATTTTTAATGTTAGCCCAATACCGGCTATTCTTTGAGCTTCATCAATAAAAATGATTTTGTTAGACCCTATAATACTTCTAATTTGTGTTGTGTTAGGATTGTTTAATAGACTTCTTACTGTAGGATCATCTCCATCTAAAAATAGATGTTCTTTGGTATCTATGATAGTTTTAAGTAGCGTCGTTTTCCCTACTTGTCTGGGACCAATTAATATAATAGCTTTCCCTTTGTTTATTTTACTCTCAATAGTTTCTTTTAGGACTCGTTTGTACATTGTCTTTTTTTACAAATATACTATTTTAGATTGTATTCACTAATAGTTATGCTTTTTAATGAATATAAGTACTGGGATACTATTTATATATTTAACGAAACGTCTTAAAAATTATAACAATAGTCCTTCATGAAATTTTCTAAAAAATTTAGAAGATGTTTCTCATTGGGATTTTTTATTCATCTTAATTGTAAGAGATAACCGAAAGACAGTATCTCCTCCACGTGGGACCTGATTAACATATAATACTAATCGGCAAACAGAAATTTCAATAACCTCTAAAATTTACCATCAGGTTCATTCAATGATTCTAATCGGCACTTATATTTCTCAGTGAATCCTGAAGATAACCCTTGGTGATCCTTTATTAATTCTAATTGGCAAAGTGGAAATTTAATCTTATTCAAAAGGGTAATAGATAAAAACTGGTACAAAGAAAAACTGGTTCAATTGAATTTTAAAAAGTAACATTATCATACTTGAGGCATAAAAAGTTGAATTTCTGATGAAAAATTGCCAAAATTTTCATTTTAGTTATTACACCCACGAAAATAAAAGATCCTTTTTACACACAAAAAACGCAAAATTTTATTTTTAAAAAAGTCGATTTGTGGTGAAAATTGAAAAAATATTCAATCAGATTATTGACCCCTCTCTGGAGAAGTCGAAAAACCCTTAAATCAAGGGAGGGCTTAAGAGGGAGGCACGGGGGCAGGGCTCCCATAGTGTATAGTGAGTGCATAATAATCCATTCTGAAGACAAGGAACTCTACCGTGACGGTAATCCTTCGGTAATTGTTATCCGCACAGTAAATTATACCAAGGGTTAATTATACCCAGTAAAATTGTACGAGAAGTTGGATACAGAAAACATGGAGTTTGGGGACCTGTTATTCCATTTTTAACCAATGAAGAATTAAAGGTGGTGCTTTCCTACAACAATAATTAATAATCAATAAAACCAACATTTAGTATTGATGTTTACTACCGGTGGTAGCAAAATTTATACAAATAGAATTGTAATGAATTCAAATAGTGTCTTATTTCAAATCGATTATTTTATTCGAAATTCACCCTATAAAAAAGTGAAAGGATCAGGCAATATTGGTCTCTCCGATAATTCTGTTAGAAGTTATAAATCACTGAGGAGAATTTGGGATGAGTTCGAAAATCATATTGGGGGAACAGTTCATTTAACTGAATTGAACAAAGACATTCTGCAACAGTTTATCCATTGGATGATACACCTCCAAAAATACTCAGTCAATTATCAAGGTCAATTATTGAAACTACTAAAATCAATTTGTAAAGAGGCAGAAAGGGGTGGTGAACAAATTCATAATTATTGTAACCATATAGAAAGTTATCGTCAAAGAAAAATTGACAGGATTATTGTGACGCTCAATCAAAATGAAATAAACAAACTAAAAAAATTAGTAGACCTTCCATTTGAATTGGAAAATATTAGAAAGTGGTTTTTATTGGGCTTGAATATTGGACAGAGAATCTCAGATGTACTAAAAATAACCCCTCAAAATTTAAGACAAGCGCCTAGTGGAGGAATGTATTTGGATCTTATTCAAATCAAAACAAAAAAACCAATCACTGTTGGTATTATTGATCTTACAGTCCTGGAATTTCTAAGAAGAGATTTTCCTCAAAAAACCAATGCATCGGTTTTTAATAAAAAAATTAAGGAGTTGTGTCGATTGGCTGGTATTGATCAAGTCATCAAAGGAAATAAGATGAGTTCAGTAACGAAAAGGGTAGCATTTGGGATGTATCCAAAATATGAATTGATCACATCACACACGATGAGAAGGTCTTTTGCAACAAATTATTTTGGAAAGATTGAAACCCCTATTTTAATGGAGATCACAGGACACTCAAGAGAAAGTACCTTTTTAAGTTATATTGGGGAGAACCCAAATAAAGACGCTGTTGCTGATGTATTTATGGAACGTTTGAGGAGATTGGGGAATGAGGGATAAAGGTGATCACAACCCGCAAAAAAACCTGAAAATTTCAAAATCTCATGGCCGTTTCATGGCAATTTAAGAATTTTCAAAAATTTAATGACTGAATATCAGTTAGTTATAAACTAATTGAGACTACAGTCCGTAGTCTTTTTAAAAATAAATTAATTTAACTACTTAAAATAGAGTGTTTTAACTTTTATATTTTAAATAAATAACGTATATTATAGTATCATAACTCGTTATAGTTTAGCTTATATTATGTTAAATTTTAAATATTTACAAGTTATATTTATGTTAAATAATTAAAATAACATACGTTATATGCACGTTAATTTCTATCAAAAACCGAAAATAAAGACACAAAAGACACCTCTAAAAGTAGAAAAATCGATCTTATTTTTAGACTATTTAGCACATTTTATTTCCAATTCAGCCACAAAAAGAGTTCAAGGATATGGAACAGTGGGTGTGGCACATAATACCATTCGTACCTACAAATCTTTACTTAGAATTATAAAGGTCTATGAGTTTGAAAAATCTGAGAAATTGTATATCAACAGTATTGATAAATATACCGCAGAATCCTTTACTCGTTTTCTAAAAATTGAACAACAGTATAGTGATAATTACTGCGGGCAGCTCTTAAAATTATTGAAAATTATTCTGCGTGATGCAGAGAAAAGCGGATTAAAAGTGCATCCCTACTCCAATTATATTGAATCATTTAAACAGAAAAGCTACGATAGGATTTTACATGTTTTAAATCCATCAGAGATAAAAGCGTTGAAGGAATTACAAAACATTCCTGAAGAATATATTGATAGCTATAATTGGTTATTAATAGGTTTATGCATTGGGCAGCGTGTATCAGATTTACTAAAGTTAACCCTTAATAATCTTAGAAAAGCGCCTACTGGCTTGTATATAGATATCTTACAGCAGAAAACAAAGAAGGCGGTGACTGTTGGTGTTGCAGATCCACTAGTTATTAAAATTCTAGAGAACAAATTCCCAAAAAGAGTATCTCAAGTAGTTTTCAATAAACAGATAAAAAGTCTTTGTAAAATGGCTGGGATTGATGAATTGGTGAGCGGGTTTAAGAATAACCCGAAGATAAGAAGGAAGGAAATTATATGCGCTCCGAAGTATGCCTTTGTGACCTCACATATTATGAGACGTTCTTTTGCCTCTAATTATTATGGTAAAATTGAAACGCCGCTACTTATGAACATTACAGGGCATTCTAAAGAGAGTACTTTTCTGACTTATATTGGGACGCATCAAAATAAAGATGCACTAGCAGATTTGTTTATGCAACAGGCAGTTGCTATTTGGTAGGATCTGGTTCTTGTTTGAAAGGATCTTCTATTTTTTCTTTTAATTGTTCTAGGGTGAATTTATCTCGAACAGACTTTGTTTTTGGGAAGATGTAATTAGAGAGGGTTACAAAGAGCTTTACCCGTTCTGTTTTGGTAAGCTTTTCTTGGTTTACTAGTAGATCATCCAGCACTTTTTCATAAAGCATTTCCATCTTTTCCTTGATGGAAGGTCCTTCTTTTTTTGCAGGTCCTCTTTTAGATTTTTTTCCTGCTTTCTTTGCTGAATTTGGATCGAATGGCATAGTTTGTATTTTTTTAAAAACTTCGTTTAGGTAAATCTTTAAACCATTTTTCATAAAGTTTAGAAGTGGGCACTAAAATAACCCAAGCCGTCATGAAGATTAATTGTAAATCTAATAAAAAAGAACAGTTTGATTGATACCACATTTCCAATTCACCTTTGTAAGGTGCTATAATACGCTTATAAAACTCATGAGGGTCTTCATCTTTAATAGCTGAAATAATTGACTCCTCATCTCTAAAAATAATAGAACCAATCCCAGTAAGTCCGGGCTTTACATTGTATATTTTCGATTGCACCTCTTCATTGTATGCAGAAAACGTTTTAGTTACTAATGGCCTAGGTCCCACTAAACTTATATCACCTTTTAAAATATTTATGATTTGTGGTAGTTCATTAATCTTTGTTTTTCTTAAAAAAAATCCAATTTTAGTTACTCTGGGATCATTTTGAAGTGTGATACTACCTGTACCAATATTCATAGAATTTTTTAACATAGTTGCAAATTTCCATATTTGAAATTTTGAATTATGGATTCCATATCGTTGCTGAAAATAAAAAACTTCTCCTTCGGCAGAAAATTTCAAAATAATAATAATAGGTATAAATATTGGAATAAGAATAAATAGCGCAATAAGACTAACAACAATATCCAATGAGCGTTTGAAAAGTTTATACATAGAAATTATTTAAATTTGTTTTTTAATACAATCTACTATAATAGAAATTTTTTTTGAGATATTTATTGAGCATGGTACACTAACTAAGAAAGGTGCTTTGAACTTTTTCTGTAATATCAAATATCAAAATATTCATAAAAATATATTTTTATCTTACATCAAAATCACTAAGGTTAAAACGCCAGTTTGACAAATTAAATACTCTGTTGTCAATGACATCTTTACTTATAATCTTTCCAATTAAAGGAAGATTTCTGGGCTCAAATTTTCTTGGTGTTTTTAAAATATTAAATATACCAGATTTATTATTTGATATATACATAATAACATCAACATTTTCTCGTTCTAATTTGTGAATTGAAGCAATCGACTTGGCCATCCATTTTCTATCTAATGGCTCAATATCTATTACATAGCAAGTAACTACACCATTTTCGTTATAAATACGATACCAAGCTGTTTGATCTCCAACATTAAATCTCTTGTATGAATCAGAATAACGATAGTCAAGAAAATTATTGGAAATAATTTTACTAATAGATGGGGAAAAAAGCTTTTTTTTATTCTTTGAAAATATCAATTGTAATATATTGTTAATAGGTCTAATTGATTTATCAAATATTGAGGGTAATTTAAACAGTTTTGAAAACTTAGTTGGCCAAATGTAATAGTTTAGCCTTCCGATCTCTTGCCACTGTAAAATTTTGGTAAAATATAGGTGAGATTTCTGATTTGGTACTGCATAAATAAAATTAATTTTTGGATCTGTAAATCCTAAAAGTTTATCATAGATTAACTTAAAATTCAAAATATTATTTCTATAATCAGCATGAATCATCAGATCGATAAGGTTTCCGAATACTACATTTTTTTTAAAATATTCGTATTCAAAAGGAATTATTGTCATCGCTCCAACAATTCCATTTGTCTTATCAATCATAAAACCATGAAAACAACTTACTGAAGGAATAGATGAATTATATTTTTTTTTAAAATACTCAACCGTTTCCTTCCTTTTAAAAGTAACATTAAAAAGAGTTGCTAATTGTACCCAATCATTAGTTGTTAAATCCGATGTTTTTTTTGCTATAAATTGCATTAATTACCTTTCAATTTAAGATTTAAGTGTTTTTCAATCATTTCTAAATTAATCATTTCTACCATATCTTCCGGTTCAAAGCTTACATCAAATTCATTTTCAATCTCAACCATTAGCATTAAATGTGTCATAGACTCCCATTTTTCAAAATTTATTTGGCTAATATTATCGGATATTTTATTTTCTTCTTCTAAAAAAACGGTGGCCATAACTTTCTTTATTCTATTTTTCATTTTTTAAAATTTAAGTTTATTGTATACAAATTTTCAAAAGTAAATAATTTGGTTAATTTTAGTGTGTACTCTTTAGTTTTTGATGGTAATATGTTTGAGGTGAAACCCATCAAATCATAAAAATTTTCTGTTTGACTGTTTTTTGGTGATGGGATGTAGTAACTTTTTACTCTAGTAACACCTTGAAAGTATAAGTAATTTAAGACACTTTTTATGATTGCAAATTCTGCTTTTCTGCCAAGTATTCTACAACTGAGCATATAACTATCAATCTCAGCGACATTATCATTAATTAATATTATTCCTGCAGCTGTAATACCGTTATCACCAAACTTATCAGAGACAGAAGCACAGAATATTAAATTATTTAAAGAGTTAATTTCTCTTATTTTAGGCTCTGAATATCTTTTAGTTGTTAGATTAAATTGATTAGTCTTTTGTGTTAATTGTACAATTCGCGGAATATTAAACTTGTCTGCTTTATCAATTTTTATAATAGTATTAAGACTCTTCAAATAATTATTTATCGACTTAAATTTTTTACTATTTTTCAACCTTAATGAATTAGCTTTATACTGCTCTGTTTTAACAGTGTCTTCAACAGTTAAATTATATAGGAGAAAATATTTATTATAAACACCCTGAAAGAAATTAGTCATTTCATAAGGTCTTTCTGGAAAATCAGGTAAAATAACTTCTGGTTCAATCTCTTTAACTAGGGATCGCTCAAAAGGGTTGTCGTCAATAAAAACAACACTATCAATTCCAATATTAAGTTCCGTCGCAATTTCTCTGATATTATCAGCCTTATTATTCCAGTTTATTCTAAACGATACAAAATCATCCTTCTTTAAAATCATATTTGGATGATTTTCAAAAGCCTCCCAAACATCATTTTCGTTATTTTTACTACTGATGGCTAATAAAACTCCATTTTTTTTTGCTTCTTTTAATTGTTTTTGAAAATCAACAAAGCAACTTCCTGGATAGTTGTTTCCAAGTTTAATTCCGTTAATGCCATCTTCTCCCAAAACCCCACCCCACATTGTATTGTCGAGATCTAGAACCAAACATTTTTTTCTAACTCCATTAATAGATTGTAAAATAGATTCAAACCAAACATGGAAAAATTTATTAAGTAAAGGATTGATAATTATTTGAGATAAATAATAATATTTTTTATTTATAATCTCAGTCAGCTTAAATTGATTAAATAGCTCATTTATCGCAATAATTTTAATTGTTGTAGAATTATTTGAAAGATTATAAACACTATTATTAAACTCCGAGATACTTTTAGATACAACATTTGATGATATTTGCCAAGATGGAAGGTATCTACCATCTAGTGTAAATATCAAGAAATTACCTGCTTTATTATTTGTAATAGCTAACTGAAGTTTAGTTTGAATATCTTTTATTTCCTTTAATATTTGGTTGTCATCAAATGCAGGGGTTATAAAATAACACCAGATTGAAAAAGTGAAATTTCCTTCAGGAAAATACACACTTCCATAATCACTATAGGTAACACCCTTTAAATTAGAAAATAGAGGTTCAACTGTATGGTTTCTGTACACAAAAATACTCATAATAATTTTTTTTATTTTAAAGTTTTATTTAAGCTAGTAATATATCCATTAATCCTTAAAACAATTGGAAGAATAACACTAGTAGTTGATTCTGCAATTTTATTTTGCAAATTCATGGTTTGATCAGTTTGTAGCCTTGGTAATCTTTCTACAATAATATTTATATTTTCATACTCTTTGGTTAATGAGTCGCATAAATATTCACCTGCTATTTTGGACATAATATATTCGGTAAACTGCGGGGTTCTTTCTGTAATATTTGTTGTAGAAGGATAAAAAAATATAATATCTTTTATTGAAGCTAAACTAACTTGTCTTACTATATTTTCAAATTGCTCAACGTAATAATATAGGAAATTATTAAAAAGTTGAGAATCGAAAATTTTTGATGCCAAAATTTTAGGGCTTGGATAGTAGAAAATTACATTAAATCCAAATTCTAAAATTTTTTCTTTTAATGAATTATCAAAATTTTCGATATCTATTTTATAGCACTTTGATGAGAACCCTGCATCATTAATTTCCTTACAAACGTTTTCAGCATCACTTTTTCCAAGTTTATAAGTTATAACTGTTTTGCCTCCTCCAGCTGCTATTATTTTAGCAGTAGTTTCACCTATTCCCCTTGAACCTCCAATTATTAGTGCATTAACTTTTTTAAAAATATTTTTTGGAATTTTTTTTGAAATTTCATCGATTTTTGGTTGAATTGTAGGTTTTGGGCGAAAAAAGGTAGAAAGCTCCCCCTTAAAGGATGGTCCTTCAAAATCAATGGTAACCATAGAGAATTTTTCAACTACATTTTTTGATAAGTACCTAACTAATTTATTTTCAGATTTTTTTAAAACAACATTAACTCCGGTAAACAAAGATTGTTTTCCTGGACATTTCATCCCCACAATTCGCGTCATTGCTAGTATTTCAGCTAACTGAATATCAGATAATTTATGTAAAGATGGAAATAATAGTTTTCTGAGTTCTTTATCTAAAAAGAGAGGAAGTTCATCCCTTAATCCTAATGATTTTTTAATATTTAGATTTTCAGGTTGACTAAATTTAAATTTTTTATTTATTATTTCTCCAAAAGTATATTTTTCTGAGCAATATCTGATAGCCATTTCTGCGAGTAAAGAACTTTTAAAATCTCTTATTTCAATCTTAATTAACTTCTCATCATATTCTATAAAAAATTTTAAAGGTTTTCCCACAGATGCAGGGCTAAAAAATTTAGCTTTTAAAGAATATATTAGAATTTGCTTTTGAGTTTTATTTTGAAATGCAAAAGTTTCCAAAGCAGATAAAATTAAATGCATACCATGAACAACAATATCCCCAAATAATTCTCTCCTTGCTATATTGTGATTTAAATGAATAGGATTGAAGTCTCCTGAAAAGGATGCAAACTGTTTTTGCTGATCATAAGAAATTTTTTTTGTTTCTTTTATTTTCATGATTTTAAATAAAATTTATTTTTATTGACTTGTAAAAATTAACTCAAACACTTACCGAAGTCTTTTTATTTTTTAATATATCAAACTATCGTTTAGGCAGATCTTTAAACCACTTTTCATAAAGTTTTAAGCAGGAAAAAAAATAATCAATTTAATTAAACTAATAATTATTAATTCTAAGCTTTTAAAAAAAAATATACATAGTTTACATTTTTTGGTCTAAATTTTTTCCAGTTTCAATATGTTCAAAATCTGGGACATATTTTTTAATAACCCTTACAACATCTGACTTCAGAGAATTGGGATTATTAAATACATTCTCAAAATCAGCTTGTACATCGTCAAATGAGATTTTAATTTCAGAAGTATTTATAAACCCTAAAGAATCGTATGTTTTTATTTTATAATCTTCATCTTCTGTATAAAACTCTTCATATGTTTTTTCTCCTGATGTATCCGTTTTGAAAAAATAGATTGGATATTTATTAGGGTTCTTGCTAAAATCATATTCCTTTGCTTCTCTTTCTGACTTAACTAATTCAGGTTTAAAATTGTTTTGTTTTAAAAAAGCTAATGCAATTTCTTTAAAATATATTTGATCTTTAAAGAAATCTAATTTTGGAAAGAAAATGTCTCCGGTTTTTCCCAAGAACGTAGCTAATAAACATATTTGACCTGATTGTTCTGGAGTTACAAAAAAACGCTTAATATCCTCAGGACAGGACAGCGGTTGCTTCTTATTTAGTCTGTAAATAAAGCCATCTAATAAACTTCCATTAGAAAAAGCAACATTGGCAAATCGAGCAGTTGAGACTCTAAAATTATTTTTCTTTGATAAAATCAACTTTTCCATTAAACTTTTTGAAGCCCCCATTATATTTACTGGATTTGCAGCTTTATCAGTAGAAACACTAAAAAAATATTTTGGTGATTTTTTTTCACACAAATTTAAAAGTTTAATAGCTCCGAAAACATTATTTTTAATTAATGCCTCAACTGAAATTTTATCTTTTTCAGAACGAACATGTTTGTGAGCTGAAAAATTAGCAACAACTTGCCATTTATAAGAGTTGAAAATCTTTTCAAAAGTATCACTTAATAAATTTACAGGATAAGTAATGTATTCTGGACTATAATCCAATAAGTTAGAACTTCTAAGATCTCTAGTTAATTCAGTTAAACCATTTTCATTATTATCTACAACAGTTATTTTTGCAGGTTTATATCTCAATATTTGTTTGATATAGCTTGAGCCTATAGTCCCAGCTCCACCTATGACTAAAACATTACTATCAAAAATATTGCTACACAAAAAATTGTGATGATTAGATATACTTTTATTAAAGTTTATTTTTTCTGGTATTAATTTATCTAAATTCATTTTACTTTAAATTTTTTATTTGTTTATTAAAATCAGAAAAAGTTATAAATTCAAATCCCTCTTTTTTTAAAATTTTAATTAACTTAATGAAGCGTGAAGCTGCTGTAGATCTACCAATGCTAAACCTTAATCTAGATAATATTGAAGAGTCTTTTGGTAATGATATATTTTTATTTGTTAGCTCAAAAGGGTGGATAAAAAAGAAATACGTATCATTTTTTTTTAAATATTTTTTTAATAAATACTTAAAAAGAAACCAAGGTAAAATTCTAAGATAACCACCTCCAGAAATTGGAATGTTTTTATTTAAAAATCTTTGAGTTGGTAATTCAAATTCTGTAAAATTTTTATGTGTAAAAACATTATCGCACACTTTTTCATAATTCTCAATATTTATACTGCCATAAAGTGGATGGAATCCTGCAGATATTTTACTAGAATCATAAGAATAGTTTAATTCCTCAAGAATCTTTAATCGTTCATTGTCAAGACTAAAACAAGGGGCTCTATATCCTGGGTTAATTACGTTTAACTTTTCTTTTAATTCAATTAATAATTTAGCTGAATCTAATTTAAATTCTGCTATTGACTGAGTTAAAGGTCTTATATGATTGTATGAATGTCCTGAAATTTCATGACCTTGATTTAAAATATCAATTAATAAATTTTTATTATTAGATATAAGCTCTCCTACAATAAAAAAGGTGGCTTTTATGTCTTGATTTTTTATGATTTCTGTAAAATTATATATACCCTCCTCTAAAACACTTTGAGAGCTATCATTTAAATTATCATTAAAATATTCAAGATGATACCAATCTTCAACGTCTATTGATATTACTGCTTTTTTTTTCAAATTAAATTAATTTATATAATTTATTTTTCTTGAACAAATACATTTTTTAAATATTAGTAAATAAATGAAATTTTAATAAACTAAAGAAAATAGAGAAAGAGATATTAATAAAATAAGTCTTTAAATATTTAGAAATATAATACATTGAAATCAATTATTTTTTGATTGAATTTAAAAAAAAGTCAATAATAGTATCTTTTTTAAAGTTTTTTTGGTAATAATTAAATCCTTTTATACTTGCTTTATCTAAAAAAGATATAGGTTTATTTGAAACAGACAACAACTCAGCTGCTAAGGCATTATGATCTCCTGCTTTTACAGCAAATCCACATTCTGATTTGTTTATTATTTCAGCAGCTTCTCCATTAATCATTCCTACAATTGCTTTTTTTGAAGCAAGATATCCTTGCAATTTACCAGGAACTGTGTAAGAATAAACAATTTCATCTCTTAAAGTTAATAGCATCATATCTGCATGACAGTAGAAGTTTATCATTTCCTTCATAGGAAAACTACCTAAATAGAAGACTGTATCTTCAAGGTTTAATTCTTTTATTTTATTCTTTAAATATTTTTTTTCACTACCATCTCCTAAAACAATAAATTTCACATTACTTGTTTTTTTTAAAATTAATGCAGCTTTAATTATAGAAGGAAAATCTTGACCGTAGCCTATGTTTCCAGCAATCATTACCCTAAAACCATCTGGCATTAAATGTTTAAATTTATTAGAATTAATATTATCATCTAAAAAAGAGTTTTCTGCCCAATTTGGTAAATGCAGAATTTCCTTTGGATATTTAGGTCCAAGTTTATCAATAATTGATTTTTTCATGAACTTAGAGGATATGAAAATCTTATCAGAATTTCTGTAAATAAATTTAACTAATAAAATCAATAATTTTCTCAAAAAAGAATTTTTCATTTTTCCAGTCACATCAACACTTTCTGGCCATAAATCTAAAACCCATAAAAAGACTTTATTTTTATACAAACTTCGGCTTATTATTGCTGGTATTGCTGATGTTATTGGTGAAAGTACATAAGCAAAAGAAAAGTCATACTTTTTTCTATGAAACATAGTATAAAGTGACCCAAAAAAAGCAAATGAAAAAGCATTTAAAATTAACTCAAAACTAGAGCTGTCTCCTCGAGGTATAGTAGGTACTCTGATAACTTTTGCACCATTGAAAAATTCTTTGTGATTTGAAAATAAACTATAGCCTTTATAAAATTCTCCTCTTGGATAATTTGGTTTTCCGGTTAGAATAGTTACTTCATGCCCCCTTTTAATTAATTCTAAGCAAAAGTCATTAATTTTAAAATTTTCTGGGTAAAAGTATTGAGTAACGATTAATATTTTCACTTTAAATTTTTTTTTAAATATTTTGGTTAATTTAATAAATGTAGGAAATAATAATTCAAGCCACTATTTTAGAAACATTTGGCATTGAATAATCAAATACTTCCCTTGAATTCCTTTAATTTCCAACTTTTTGATTTTTAAATTAATATAATAGAATTTTGAATTAATGGAAATAAAACAAGTATAATAGCAATCCCCCTCAACTAATTAGATAGAAATTTTTGGTTAAAAATGCTATTATACATTATTATAAAGCAATAGCTCAAAAATATATCACTACTAACTGTAATTTTAATTTTTTTTCCAAACAACCCTATTTACATACCCTGTGTATGATAAAATTATTCTTAATATTTTTTTAGATACGTTATCTGCCTCATAATCATCAACACTTTTTATCAATCGCTTGTTAGAATTGTTATGTTTAGTCGCAACATTTACCGCATCTAATACTTGCTCTTTTTTTAATCCAGACATAATAACAGTAGTTTCATCCATTCCCTCAGGCCTTTCATGTGCTTGTCTAATTGTAACAGCCGGTAAGTTTAAGATTGAACCTTCCTCTGCTATTGTTCCACTATCTGAAATGACACAAAAAGAATTTATTTGAAGATTATTGTATTCATGAAAACCAAAAGGCTTCATAAATTTAATTTTTGAATTATTATTCACGTAGCCTATTTCTTCTAATTTCTTTTTAGTTCTGGGATGGGTGGATATAATAATAGGGAAATTATATTTTTTAAATAACTCTTCAATAGATTCAAGTAAATTACTGAAATTTTTAGGTGAATCAACATTTTCCTCTCTATGAATACTCATTATTATATATTCATTTTTATTTAGGTTTTCCTTGAATAAAATATTTGATGATAATATTTTATCCATATTATTACTTAAAACCTCTTTCATTGGAGAACCAGTTTTGATTATTGTTTCTGGTCTTATGCCTTCACTTATTAGATAATTTCTAGCATGTTCGGATAAAGGAAGATTAATATCACTTAAATGATCAACAATTTTTCTGTTGATTTCTTCTGGCACACGTTGATCAAAACACCTGTTACCAGCTTCCATATGGAATATCGGAATTTTTCTTCTTTTAGCAGGGATTACACTAAGACAACTATTAGTATCTCCATATACTAAAAGTGCATCTGGTTTTTCTTTTACAAATATTTTATCTGCTTTTGCAATTATATCACCAATTGTTTCTGAGGGTGTACCTTTAACTGCCTCTAAAAAATAATCAGGCGATCTAACTCCCAATTGCTCAAAAAAGAGTTCATTAAGTTCATAATCATAATTCTGGCCTGTATGAACAATAACATGTTCAGTGAATTTATCAAGTTCTTTCATTACTTCACTTAACTTTATTATTTCTGGTCTAGTTCCCACAATTGTCATTACTTTCATAATTTTCTTTTTATTTATTTTTTATTAAACTTCTTGAAATATATTTGATCTGGTTTTCAGATAGACCAATCCATGTTGGTAAACAAATGCCTGTTTCATAGAATTTTGAAGAGTTTTTGTAACTACCTGTTTTTGAAGATTCAAATGTTTCAAAACATGGCTGCTCATTTAATGGAAAAAAAACTGATCTCCCTTCAATTCCATCTTTCTCCATAAGTTTAATTGTTTTTTCAGCATTTTCGACAAAAACAACAACTCTAAAAGGAATATGTGTAAAATTTGAATTAATTGTTAAAAAACTAACATGATTTCCTATATGCTTTCTGTATAGTTTGTATATATTTTGTTTAGCATTGATTATTCTATTTAATTTAGATATTTGCGAAAGTCCAAGCGCTGATTGAATATCTGTAAGTCGAAAATTATAACCAATTTCAGGATGAACAAAAGTACCACTATTCTTTCTTCCTTGATTTCTTAAAAATCGCATTTTATTATATACGTCTTCATCATCAGTAACTACAAATCCACCTTCGCCAGTGGTTATTGTCTTATCAGCATAAAATGAAAAAGTACCAATTTTTCCGAATGTACCACAATGTTTATTTTGATTATTTTTTATACCAATAGTCTGTGCAGCATCCTCAAATAACATTAAATTATTATCGTCACAAAAGGTTTTAACTTCTTCAATATTAGAGCAAGCAGTACCAAAAAGATGGCAAACCATAATCCCTTTAGTTTTTTTATTAATTTTTATTTTAGTAAGATCAATACTTGCATCAGTTTCTGATATAATATCAACAAATACAGGTGTTGCACCAACCATTTCGATGGAATTAGCAGATGCTATAAAAGTTGTATTTTGAACTAAAATTTCATCTCCTTCTTTTATTCCACAGGCTTTTAAGGCTAAATAAATTGCTAAAGTTCCATTAGGAGCTAATACTCCATATTTAGATCCAGTAATTTTCAATAATTCTTTTACAAACTCTTGTCCCACGGGGCCTTCAGCAATGTAGTTATTGCTAAAAACTTTTTTTATTGCCCTGTAATCTTTATAGTCAACAAATGACTTAAATTGTGGTATTCTCTTTGAATTATTATTTTCAGAAAATATAAACTTCTTTATAGTGTTAAACATTATATATTAAGATTTATAATACTTGTTATCAGCGCATAACTCTTCCATCATATCATTCCAATTTGGATTTCCATATGAGATTTCTTTTCTCAATAAATCACCATTTAAGGATGCATCTATTTTAAACTTTTTATCGGCGATAATATCAACAGATTTATTAAACTTATCCTTGGCAATCATTAAAAGATCATATTTAGAAATTGGATTTTTAATAGATAATTGTCTTAGTCCATACAGTTCTGGGAAAAATTCAATAATATCACCAACAGTTTTTGCTAAAAAATTTGTAGAAACACCTGAATACATTGCATTTTTAAATCCTTTAATTGATTCATTTTTTTGCGAAAGAAACCATTCTAATAATTCTGAATTTGTAAGTAATTCTCTACCAATAAAAGATGATCTAATTGTTAATCCATTTTTAGAATTTACCTCACCTAATGCCTTAGTTCTTCCGTAATTGTCTTCAGAATTAGTTAAACTTAATTCTGAATAATTGCCCTCTTTTCCGTTAAATACACAATCAGTGCTAAAGTGTATTAACCTTTTGTTATTACTAATGGCCCAATTAAGTAATTTATGAGGAAATATTGAGTTTACATAGATGGATTCTAACGGTAAATTAATTTCATTCTTTCTTTTTGTAATACCTACACAATTTAAAATTACATCAGGATTAATTCGATTTAAGTTTTTAATTAAATTATTAAAATCATGTACATCAATTTGATCTATAAAATTGTCGTAATCTTTAAAAAAATCATTATCGTATACTTCAACCTTAAGCCTAAGTGTACCATAAGTTTCATACCTTTTTGATAACTTTTCAAAAAGTTTATGACCAATTAGTCCTGAGGCACCTAAAACAACTACTTTCATAATATATTATTTTTTAATTCCCATCTCAAATTTTCATCGCCACTTACATTCAACATAAAATCTGCGAAAACACAAACCCTAGCTCCATTTGATAATTGTTTTATAGAGGTTGCATAACCAGGTGGAACTTCTAATACATTTAAATCATTTTCATTTAATTTAAATGTATTTATAATTGGTGTGAAATTTGACTTTTCTAAATCAGAAATTAAAATTGTGTTTATAACGACAACACCTTTTGATGCAAAAAACCACCTGGTTTCAATTTTATGACCTTTCCATCCCCTAATATAACTACTATTAGTATTTTCTATTGAATACATTCTTTTTACGCGTGACATATCAAATTGATTACAAGAAAATAACTTTCCTCGATTATCTTTAAATAAATCTCCTTTGATTAAATTTGGATAAGTTTTTGACATACAATTTTTAAAATGCACTTTTAATTTCAGGTAATTTATTTAATAACTTTTTCACACCTTTAACATCAAGAATGTTCGTATTACTAGAATTGTAGTCTTCAATTTTTGAAATATCTTCACTACCTTCACTGTAATATTGATCATAATTTAAATCTCTTCTATCAGCTGGAATCCTGTAAAAATCACCCATATCTTCAGATTTCATCATTTCCTCTCTAGTACAAAGTGTTTCATACAATTTTTCTCCATGTCGAGTCCCAATATTTGTAATTTGAACTTTTTTACCTGAAAGTTGAATAATAGCTTCAGCTAAAGTTTTAATAGAAGAAGCTGGTGCTTTGTTTACAAACAAATCACCAGGTTTACCATGTTTAAAAGCAAATAAAACAAGATTAACAGCATCATCTAAAGACATCAAAAAACGTGTCATGTTAGGGTCTGTTATAGTGATAGGGGTATTATTATTAATTTGATTTATGAATAAAGGAATTACCGAACCTCTTGAAGCCATGACATTACCATATCTAGTTAAGCATACAACAGTTTTGGAATTATTTCGTGAAGAAGCTATAGCTACTTTTTCCATTAATGCTTTTGATATCCCCATAGCATTAATTGGGTAGGCTGCCTTATCGGTACTCAAGCAAATAACTTTTTTTACATTAGCATCTATTGCAGATTGAATAACATTTTCAGTTCCAAATATATTTGTTTTTGTAGCCTCTAAAGGGAAAAATTCACAGGAAGGAACCTGCTTTAATGCAGCAGCATGGAAAACATAATCTACATTTTTCATTGCCAACGTTAGACTAGATTTATCTCTAACATCTCCCAAATAAAATTTAATTTTATTATTTGAATATTGTTTTCGCATGTCATCTTGTTTTTTCTCATCTCTTGAAAAAATTCGAATCTCTCTAAAATGAGATGTATTTAAAAAACTAGCTAAAACTGCATTTCCAAATGAACCTGTCCCACCCGTAATTAGTAATATCTTTTCTTTAATCTCCATAATTAATTTGTTCTCTAGTAATCCTATCTGGATAATTTATTAAAACTGCTTTGTAAGGCCCTTTAAACACAAATAAACTGCCGGCAGCAACACCTATTATATTATATTTCTTTATTACCTCTTTTATGTCATCTAAAGATCCAGCTCCTCCCAGAACGGTTAAGGGTAATGTAATTTTATCTCTTATTTTATCAATAAGCTTAAAGTCATATCCGTTCATAATCCCATCATTATCAATTGAATTTATTATTACCTCACCAGCTCCTAGTTCTTGAGCTTTTGCAGCAAAAGCAAAAGGATTTAGTCCCGTACTTTGTGTACCATTGTGAGTATAAACTTCATATCCACCAAATAGTTTCTTTTTAATATCTAAAACTACAATTACACTCTGCGAACCAACTCTTTGAGAAATTTTAGAAATCAATTTTGGATCATTAATAATAGATGAACTTAATGCAATTTTTTCAATTCCTAATCCAAATATTTTTTGAGCTTGTTCAACTGTTTTAACTCCTCCACCATAACAAATTGGCATTCTTGATTGATTTGCTAATTTTTCTATTAAACCATAATCTGGTTCTTTTCCTAATACAGTAGCATCAATATCGAAAATAGCTAATTCATCAACTTCTTTTTCATTAAATATTTTTACAGCATTAATAGGGTCTCCAACATATTTTGGACTTTTAAATCTTACTGTTTTCACTAACCCTTTTCTATGCACTAATAAACTTGGTATTATTCTTGGTCTAAGCATATAGTTTAAAGTTTAGCAAAATTATGTAGTAACTTTTCTCCATAACTATGACTTTTTTCAGGGTGAAATTGAATACCATAAATATTCTCATGCTGAACACAACTAGTAAATTTGATTCCGTATTCCGATGTTGAAATAGTTTGATTTTTGTTATGACAACTAAAATAGTAGCTATGTAAAAAATAAAAAATAGAATTTTTATCTAATCCTTCAAATAATTTATTATGTCCTATTGGTATAACATCATTCCACCCCATATGAGGCAATTTTGTATGAAATTCTATTTTACTTGAATTAAATTTTTTTACTGAAGCATCAATCCATCCTAAACCTTTTGATATTCCTTCTTCACTGTCATTAGCCATTATTTGCATTCCAATACATATGCCAATTACTGGAATTTTATTAATTAAAACAAGCTCATCTAAACGTGTTCTTAATCCTGAATTATTGAGCTGATTCATTGCATAATCAAAATTACCGACTCCTGGCAATATTAACTTATCAACATTTGCTAAATCTTCAATATTTTTTGCAACTTTTGTTGGAATGTTTAATCTCTTATATACATTTTGAAATGCAAAAATATTACCTACTCCATAATCAATAATTGTTAACATAATTTTATCTAAATAATCTGGTTTCTAAGTTTAACATTTGCATAACCTTTGCCCCAAAATTAATCAACTTTATTTTAGATTTATAATCTCTAAATGATTTATTTTCGCCTTCAAATATTTCTTGAAGTTGCATCTTAGTTAAACCTAATTTATCCGCCACATATTCAAATTCCTTCATTAGAAATTCTTCAGACATCTCAGGTTTAGAAATTCTTTCTAACGCTTCTTCTCTAGTCATTTGATCAGTTAAAATTAAACTAGAAAAATGCGCTCTTCTTTTTTGATACCCAAATTTATTTGGCAACCAAAAATCTTCATAAAATCTAGTAAATCTAGACTCATGATGTTTATCCTTATATGGTTGCCAATCAAACTTTTCATTTAATAGTTTTTCAGCAGATTTTTTTATAAATGGAATATAATCAAGTGGTTTAAATACTTCCATTCCTAAAATATATTTATAATAAATTTTATATTTTAAAATATCAACAAGTGGAAATGTTTTTAATTTATTATTTCCAAACTTTTTGTATATATCTTTTACCAAAGTTTTGTCAATACCAGGAAAACCACCCCATTCCTCAGGCTCTTTACAACATTCTGTAGAAAAATTACTTCCTGTTAAAACATATTTAATTTTATTTTTTCGTGCAAATTTATACATGGCTGAAAAAAATGCATAATCCTGAGGTAAATCTTGATCAGCAATTTGAGATTTCAAAAATGCAACTTGTAAATCTTTCATCTCTTCCCAGTTTATAACTTCTGTATATAAATCTAAATCTAAACCATTAATTAATTTTTCAATATTTTCGACAGCCTTGTCTGTGTTCCAACCGGCATCAACGTGAAAAACAAGAGGTTTTAATCCCATTACTTCTTTGGCTACATGTACAGTATAGGAACTATCTAAACCTCCACTTACGCCTATTATACAATCAAAACTTCTATTTTTACCGTCTTTTTTAATTTTCTCTGCTACTTTCATTAGTTCAGCAAAACCTTTGTCACTAGTATCCCAATTAGGCTTAATTTTATTAATAAAATTTGTATAATAATCACTTTCACCTTTTTCATTGAAAATAATATTAGGATCGGAGGTATCCATAATTGTTTTCGTGCAAATTTGGTATGATCTGTTTGATGCCATATTTAATATATTTTTAGTTTATTTTTTTACAAAAAAATTTATATTCTAATTTATAAATCATTTCCTAATACCTATAGGTTTACATGGGACTCCCCCCGCAATAATATTTTTTCCAATATCTTTTACAACGACAGCTCCAGCTCCAATAATAGCGCCTTCACCAATTTTAACTCCAGGAAGAATGACGCAATTAGCTCCTACCCATACATCTTTCCCAATTATTATTTTATCATGATCTTCATTCAAATGACTATCTCCTGAGATTGGAAGAGGTTCACCAATAGGAGGCACAGAATGATTTGATGAAAATATTTTTGATCCATAGCCAATTTGAGTTCTCTTACCTACAGTAACACCACCTTCAGAGGAAATTAAAACTCCCCTTGATAAAACAACATCGTCTTCTAAAATTAAATTTCTTGCTGGTGTTATCCAAACTCCTGGATATATAATTACACCTGAGCCAATTTTTGCACCCATTGAGGAGAGAAACGCATTTTTTATTGCCAGAGTAAGACGAAATCTTGGTAATGATAAAATAAGACTCATAATTGTTTCGAAGGAAACAACTAATATTGGTTTAATAATTTTTAAATACATATTTTAAATATTTTAATTCACTAATAGTTCTCTCCTTCACAGAGGGATAAGTTTTAAGAATTTTTATTGCATCGAAAATTAGTTGATTTTTATAAAGTTTATCATTAATGATCATTTTAATACCAAGCACAATTGACTCAATAGAATTCCTGTCAACATAACAAGCAGAATTAAGGCATAAATATTTAGCCCAATTCTCATTACTAATAATAAGTGGTTTTTTGTAATACCAAGATTCAATTATATTATTACTAAAACTCTCTAACTTACTAAGCAAGAAAACATGATCAATAGAATTGTAGAGATTAGAAATATTTTTTTTATGTACTGGGCCAATAATTGAAACCATTTCCTTAACATCATTGATATTTAAAGAATTCAAAAACTCTTTATGTTCAAATGAATTATTTTGTGGTGCAGTGATTATAAAATGATATTTAATATTTTGAGATTTTAATTCTTTAGCTAATTCTGGTATAATCATATAATTTTTATTCTTTTGCCAACTACAAAAAAACAAGCCAACAATAGTATCTTTAGCAAAGGACAATAATAAATCCTTATTATCTATAGTAAAATCTTTTATTGATGGTTTAATTAATTTAGTTTCTTTAAGATTAAATAATTCCTTTCCTCTTTTTTGCAAAAAACCATTTTCAAATATAACAGCTGTAGCATTTTTTAATACCCAAATTCTATTTATATCAATAATCTTTCTTATAAGTTTTTGAATCGGTTTATATTCAACCCAAAAATCGATTTCTGGAAAATATAAATTAGAATCAGCGGCACCAATAACTCTTTTAATATTTACAGGTATAAAATCACCACCAAAATAATTATAAATAATATCGATAGAGTGTTTTTTTAAAATTTTTTTAGAGAAGAATAATTCCTTAATTACTCTAAAAATTGGATTTTTGGGACATAAATAAATATTAGAAAAATTGTTTTCTTTAAGAAAATTATGAATCATAGAATTTTTTGCGGCAATAAAAACGAAGTTAAACTCATCTGTATTTATAAGCTTTAAAGTACTAATAAAATTAAGACCAACATTTTGACCACCACCAATTTTTAAATGTGATAAATTAATTAAAACATTCATATTAATTAAAAAATTCTGACAAATTATGATTTACTTCCAATAAAGATGAGTTTATTTTTTTATTCAAAGATTTTAGATCAGATTTCTCTTTATCATAGTTTTTTAATAATTTATTAAACATACTAAAAGCCTCATCAACTTTTGGGTAATTTAAATAATACATGTTATCTCCTAATTCCATTTGAATTTTTAATATCCCTTCAAGTCTAAGATCGTGCGGTGAGCCCAAACACATAAATGGGGTACAAACTCCAATAGCTCCAATTATTGAATGAACTCTTTCAGCTAGAAGGAAATGGCCCTTTTTAATAATTCCTTTTAATTCTTTAGCCGATAAGTCATTTTTTAAAAGTCTTACCCTACTATTGTCCTCTAATTTTGATCTAATTATTACATCTTCAGAAATTTTTCTATCATCCATCCTTAAATCAGGACCTATCGTGTGAGGAAGAAAAAGTATATTAAAATCTGTTTCATTATAAATCTTGGTTATAAATTCCGATAAAAATTTTCTATGTGCAATTATTTTTTGATTTGGAAAATTAAATTCATCAAAAGAGTTTCTGGTTATAGGTGCAGGTTCAGCAGTTGTTATCATAATGGTCTTTTTACTTAAAAAATCATCAATTTTTAGTTTTTTAAGTAAAGAAACTGTTTCATCTTCAGATATAGGATTCATTCCAAAAGCTGGATCAGGCCTAATTTCAAAATTTAATTTCGGAAAATGTTTGATTGCCCACTCATAACCAATTGGATTTCTAGCAATATTAAAATTTGAATTTTTAAAAGTTTTTTCAAAAACACTTAGCATGTTTTTTTCTTTATAACTTGGCTGCATAGAACTTCCAAATATTCCGTAAGGAATGTTTAATTTGTCGAGTTCATTGATAATATGACATACATATTCATCTAATCCTCCATTATGACCCGCTATTATATAATCAACATTTTTCAATAATTCAACAGATTTAGCATGTCTTTTAGGGGGCTGTTTTGTTCCTGAAATATATTTAGCAAAATTAACAGCCTGTTTGTGAGGAGAAATAATCCAAAATGGGAAAAATTTATTCATGCCATTTCTTATTAGACTACACATAGAAGAGTAAATTTGTCTAAATGATAATCCAAGTTCAAACCCTCTTGATCTCCAATCTGAAAAAAATAAGTCACCTGGGTGCATATGTATTCCATTAGATATATAGTATTGTTTAGAGTTATTGTCTACAAGGTGAAATTCACATTCCCTATCAGAGAATAAAACATCTACAACACCTCTAATAATAGCTTCTTCACCTTTATTTTCTAAAGGAACATATTCTGGGCATAATACTGTTATTTTTTTTTTCATTTTTATTTATGTTTATTTAATATTTTTCTCAAAATTAATACTAAAAAATGTAATTTAAGCCTTTCAAGTTGATAAATAATTAGCTGAGAAATATAAACTTTAGCTTCAAATAATATTGATTTTGATTGTACATGGTTCCAACCGCCATCAAAACTAGGTAATGGTTTATTTAGCAATTGTAAAAACTTATTTCGGCTTAAATATCTCTCTTTCTTAGTAGTTAAATTTCCTTTTTGAGAAATTATAAGTTCATCCAGTGATAATTTTTTAAAACTTATTTCATTTGATTGAATCATCTGATCAATAATGGGACTAATTTCACTATTTCTAATTAAAGCAATTGACCAATTACCCCCAAGGTTTTCATATTTATTTAACCACGCATCTCCACATGAAATATCGGCTAATTCTGCAGTAGCATCAACACAAACACGACATCGATACTGTTTCATGTAGCCTGTCAGATTAGCATAATTAGGGTATGGGTATTCCCACTTATTTCCGTCATTTGATACTATTTTCATTTTTCCAGGCTGTCCATTACCCCTATATTGAAAGTGAGTAATTTCTTTACCATTCATTTTTGAGATTTTTTTAAACTTATGTAATTCTCTTAAATCTTTAAATCCACCGCAAAAGTTTCCTATTGTATACTTTATTTTTTTCTTTAATTCTTCATCTGTTTTTTGCAATAATCTTATTGTTGCTATTTGACAAGGAGTTCCTATAAAAACCACTTTGCCATTAAATTTTTTGATTTTATCAATAATTAACAATGCAGGAACAGGCATATATTTTGATCCTTGTGTCTTGTATAAATTTTTTGAATCTGTGATTATTTCAGAATGAACTGAAATTTTATCTCCCACATATTTAAATGAACTTGCTACAATTCCATCAACAATTCGCAGGTCTAACATTTTTTTTGCTAAGCCTGTCATTATACCCCCTGATGATGCATCTTTTAAAATCTTATTATCATTCATTTTATAGGCACCAATAGAAATATATTTTCCAGTTCTATAGTCTTCATTTATTGCATTTGGAAAGACATTTGCAGCAATTTCTTTTATAGGATATCCTTTTGCAGGACATATTTCTAATATCTTGGTGGATTCTTTTTCAGTTAGGGGTTTTGAAATTACTGGATGAAACATACCTTTATTAACATCTTCTTTGATTGAAATTTTATCTGGAGCTAAATGTTTACATGCACCACAACTAATACATAAATCGTTTTTCTTTATAAAATCTAAATTCAAAATTTTATTTTTTTAAGATTATTTGATATTGTAGTTTCATTGTCGATATTCAAAAATATTTTGGATGAATTTTTTTTAAAAATCTCATAGCTTTTTTCAATTTTAAATATTGCCTTTTTTAAAGAGTATTCATCAACATTTTCAAGTATAACTCCAGGACTATATATATCAAAAATAGTTTTTAAACCCGGAATATCATTTGCAATCATTGGCAAAGAACAAAAGGAATATTCATTTACTTTATTTGGCGCACAAAACATATTATTTAAAGATGATGGTGAGTAGCATATGTAACCAATATGTGAAATTCGAGTAATAGCAAGATAATCCGGTGCACTAATGTATTTTATGTGAATAACATTTGGGTTTATCCTTTTTAATTTATCAATATACCCAGGACTTTGTTCAGTACCAAGAAGAAGAAGAACATAATCATTCATTTCCAAGATCGCTTTTGCTAGATTGTCAAGCATTCGAACAGGACTTATTCCACCTTGATATATAATTATTTTTTTATTTATTAATTCTGGATATTCAATTAAATATTTTTTTGACATTTTATTGAAGTAATCTTCGCTTGGCAAAAAATATGGTTTATTCGGCAGTACAATTGGCTTTTGTTTAAGTTTAAACCAAAAATTATATATAAATGTTCTCGTATACTCAGGCATAAAAACTAACTCTGCTGAAGAAATTACATTAGATATTTTTGATAGATACAATTTTGAATCTTCATGTAATTCTTGAATTTGAAGTATAAATTTATAATCTAATATTTTTTTACCTAGAGCAACAATAGTTTGAGCATCAATTAGCCATAATAAAAACTTTTTGTTATTGTAATTATTGTTAATGTAATTAAAAACATGTTTACGGAATCTTACATAATCTACAAATTTTCCAATATAAGATGTACTATTAAAAAAAGGCAAAACTATGACTTCCACCCCTTTATCTTTCATCATTTTACTAAATTTTAAAGATGCGTTACAGGTAATCAATGTGACTTTGTATCCAAGATTTGATAAAATAAAAATAACACTAATAACTGGTGGTCTGCGTTCTGAGTCGTCTTTATTTATTATAATTATTTTCATTTTATATTAAATTTCTGGTTTACCTTTGATATCAGCCAAAATGGCAAAAAATATGTTACAAATAATGCATAAAGTACACTAATACTTAACCCTAGTGAAAATGAAAATCTTACAGCAATATATAACCATGCATATCTAATAAAAATATTTTTTGATATAATATAATTTCTTTCAAAAATTAACATAAAATAGATTGCTAACACTGAAAAGAATGGAGCAAAAAATATTCCTACGAAAACATATCCAGAATAAATTAACGGAGGAATTCTACCCCCGTTTACAATATTACTTAAATACACACTAGATCTATCATTTATTAAATTTGTATCAAATAATCTATAAGAAATTTGATTTAAAATATTTGTGTTTATAATAATGTCATTAATTAATGTGACATATGAGATTTTATCTTTAAACTCTGTGCTAGATTTTAAAGCAGCAGAAACATTAGACGGACCACTTAAATATGCATCCAATGTAATTATAGTTGCTTCCTCAAGAAATAAATCATAAAGATTATCCGCAGTATCTTCTTCAATTATTAATGTTGTATTCAACATCCTAAAAACTGTAGAAACTGTAACTGATATTAAAATAATAGACATAAATCCTAACGTCAATCTTTTTTTGAATTGAGGATAATATAAGTGAATAATTATAATAGTTGTAATGCCTGTACTTACAATAATGCCTCTATTTTCTGTAAATACAAGAAGTATGCTGATAACTGAAAAAAATAAAGTAGGAATTAAAAATTTAAACTGAATTTTGTTGGGATATTTTTGTTTGAGGTTAGCTAATAAAAGTAAAAAAATTAGAGTTGGTACAAATTTGGAAAAGTAAAATATTAAACCCATAAACCATCCTTCAATTTTAATATAATTTTGATTTTCTAATAAGCTACTTGAATCTGAGAACCATATTACAGAAGATAAAAATTCATCGTAAAAAATAAAACCAAAAAGTCCAATTATAACCGATAATTTTATTAATAAATTTTTTGAATTCTTATCTTGGAGAGAAATAGTTGTATTGAAATTAAATTTCTTTCTATTATTAAAAAATATTAAAAATAAACCAATTGCAATTAACTCATATATCATAAAAAAAAGAGCCTCAAATAAATAATTAGTTGAGTTACCACCTAAAGAATCATAAGATTTATAATGAACCATTAGATATATTAAAACAACATATTTTAAAAATGCCAAAACAATAAATATTTTTAACGTTAAATATCTATCTATCATTTGCTTTATTGGCTTAATGTTAATTAACAATAAGTAAATAATCGGCAGAAAAATAATTATTATAAATGCATTTGGAATAGAATTTAATTCGGAAAGCATCAATACAACAAATGAAAAGCTTAATACACTTAATAAATTAATTAATTTATTTTTCATTTCTTGACTTAATTTTTGTTTTTAACATAAAAGGGCACGAGCTGTTTGATTCAATTACTATTAACTTAGATTTAGTTAATTCTCCATAGCTTTTTGATATAATCGAATTTTCTTTAATAATTTTAAAATCAGATATAGATTCAAAGGATATTATTGCATTAAAATCATTTGCATATGCTTTAACAGAATTTTCATTAACAATATCTAAACCAATATTTTCTGCAAAATTAAATAGAATCTCAAACTTATGTGCTCCTTCACCAATTAAATTATCTTTTATTTCCCATTCATCTTGATCTTGAAAATATTCTATAGATCTTTCGTGGTAAACTGGGTTTTTTAATTTTTCATATGATGAATGAGTAGCTGAGATAAAAATACTTTTCTCATTTTCATAAAAAGAATTAACACTCACTTTAGAGTTATTTGTCATTTCAAATAAAACATTTTCATTTAAATCTTCTTGATTTGTGTTGTCAACAAAAACAGTATTATGCATTCTTGTACCTCTGAAAATATTTCTATTTTTTTTACTAGATGTATATGCATAAGTTCCTGAGTCAATAATAAAGTCATTATTATTTATAAATAATTCGAAAGAAAATAAATCTGCATGTGTGTGAATACTAGAATTAAAACTATCAATATATCCCCCAGTTGATTGAATGTTAAAAATTAAATAGTTTTTTTTGTTTTTAAAAGCATAAAAACCAGCATCAGAGAGAAGATATCCTCGATGATTAGTTTGTTTTTGAATTTCAATATTATTTATATTTGCTCTATTTAATAATAGCTGAGAACAGTAAATATTATATCCATTATTAAATTCAATCATATCACTTCTTTCAAAAAGATGACTTCCAATAGAAAATAAATATTTAAAATCATTTATATTTTCGGTGCCAAAAGGTAAAAATCTTCCATTATCCTGATCTCCTATGTTAGGAATTGAACCATTAGGCTTACATGTTTTAAGTAAAAATCCAAACATATTTTCTAGATTGGTCCAAATATCTTGAGGGATAGTTTCTTTATTATTCTTTAATAATACTGTAGGCCAAAGAATTAATTCTAAAACTAAACGATGATAATGAAATGATCTTTCATATGACATTCCTGAGGGTAAAATTTGTATTCTGATTTCTCTGTAAAAACAGTATTTAGCGTAATTAATCCATTTTTTTGATTCATTGTCATCGTTAAAAATTGATCCAATAAAAATTAAACCTGATAAATTAGATAAATAATGATTATTGTTATAGCTTAAACAATTTCCTTCAAGATTTCTATATATAAACCATCCATGTTCGTAAAGACTAACCCTTATATTATTTAATTTTAAACTATTAATATTAGATTTTGTGATTAATGCTAAGGACCAAATCCAATTAACTGCTCTTATAGCAACATCCATTGAACAACCCCAATTAATAGAATACATAAGAGGGTTTTCATTAATCCAATCAGTCATTTGATCAATAACGAAATCAGAATATTTTTTGTCTTTTGTTAAATTAAAAGCTAGCGCAACCTTCAGGATGTGATGAGATCTGCTCAGTTCTCTGGGTACTTTAACATCAGCGTTATTATCAAGATCAACTTGTATATACTTTTTATAATATTTGAATGGAGGCCATTCAAATGAGCTATTATAATCTATGTGCCAGTTTATATTCTCAAAATCAAGTTTTGACACACCAAGAAAACTGTAATTACCAATTAATATTTCATCAGCTTGATTAATTATATCATTGTTTTCTTTCTTTGAAATATTATTTAATGAAACATTTACGGGAATTTTTTTTTCAAGTCTTTTTAAAAAACTAGAATTATCTTCTTGAAAAACTAAACGTTTGATTTTTCTTTTGTAATATCCTAAAAAAAGTCTGAAAAAATTATTGACAAAATAATTTTTAAGTATAAAATCAGGTATTATAATATCCAAATAAAATTTTATTTTACTTTTTTTCATTAAATAATTTTAAATATATTTTTAAAATTTTATTATAATTTTCAAAGTTTTTGAATTTTGAATTTAGTTTTTTCTTCTTTTGTAACTCTTTTAAAACCTTATTGAAAAAATCACTAATATTTCCGTATTTATAAGTAACAACTCCATTTGGTCTTTTTGCTACATCACTTGCTACTACTTTTAGATTCATCTCTAAAGCTTCTCTTATTGAAATAGAATCTCCATCATACACGTTAGGTCTTATGTATAGATGAGAAATTGACCACAACTCATACATATCATTAATTGGTCCAACTTGCCAAAATATATAATCATAGATATCATTCTTTTTTGCAAATTGTTTTAAAATTGAAAGATCTGAATCAATATCAGAAACACAAAAAACTAAACCGTATTTATTTGATTTTTTTACTAACTCATTAAACATCATTAAAGCCTCCTTTGTTCCATATAAGTCTATATTGTCTACAATTGAACTATAGGCATAAAAAACAATTATTTTATCATACTTTTTGGTAAATTCTAAAATACTTTTGCTTAGCGATGTTTTTTTTGAATTTTCTATTTTAGGTATATACGCAGGTATAACTTCAATTTCATTTATATGAAGTGGTAATTTTAATAATTCTTTTTTTGCAATCTCACTAACTGTTATCCAATTTATTTTTTTTTGAGATAATTTTCTTATAAAATATCTAAATATAATGTTTTGGCTATAATAAATGCTTTTAGATCTATCGTTGTGTATGGATACAACAATTTTTTTACTTCCAAAAAATAATGAAAAGTAAAGTAACATTGCATCATCGAAAAAATTATGTGTATGAACTATTTTATAATCTTTGGTATCTTTAACAATATAGTAAAGTGAACGAAAAAAGAGTTTTTTACTAAAGCCTTTATAAGTTGTTAAATTTTCCAGAAAAACTTTATTTCCAGTATTAAAATATGCTCCAGCTGAATATCCATCATTTTGTAATTTTTCAATTAGTCTTTTGATATGAATTGTGACTCCACCATATGGGGGAGGAATTGGAGATAAATGTTTTACTAATTTCAATTTATTTATTTTTAAAATTAAAATATAGTTTTCTCAATAAATTATAAATGTTTCCAAGAATAAAATATTTATAACCTAAAACGTCAACTACAGCTAAATCATTTTTAATATTAAAAGTATGTAACCCAAGTGGGTAACGATATAAATTGCTGTAAAATCTTTTAATGTTTTTAAATGAAATTTTTTCATTTTTTATTGATAACTCTTGAAAAATTATTCCTCCTCCATATGATTTATTGCAATCTTGTGATGGACGAATCAACATGTCCTTTAACTTTATAAAATCTCCAGCATTTCTGGCATTTTTTTGAGTTAATTTTATTGTGTCGAACAGTTTGTATTTATGTTTTTCTTTAATATAAATATTTAAAATATTTCCGTGAGGATCACTTGTAGTAGTAGAAAATAGATATTTATTTTTTTTAAAACTTATCATGACACAATCTACCAATGGCTCTTCAATTATTAATTTTGGATTATCTAAATTTTCTAATACAGTATTATATTTATATTTATATAAACTTCCTGAATTAGAATTTTCTGGGTAAACAAAAATATTTCTATTATTATCTACCAAAATTGCAGGAAATGATAGGTGAGATTTTTTTTCTAAAATAACTTTAAAAGATTCTAACTTAAAATTTTCCCTGTTAATTATTAATTTCGCTATTCTTCCTTTATTAATTTTTTCATCAAATTCTTCCACTAATAATTGAATTTTTTCTTTATCAACATCAAGAATAAAAGGGTCTGCAAACCATTTGTCTTTGTAATTATGTTTTAAAACATTAATGTTGACTTTTTTGTCTGAATAAAAAAAATCATCACTGTATTCAAAAAATCCAATGTTCCACTTTTTTCTATCACAATAGTCCATTAAAACTCTTAATTTTTCCTTAATAATTTTATTTATCATGATTCTAAATATTGTTTTGAATTTAACCAAATCATATTTATTATTTTTCTAAAATATTTAACATCAGAAAACCAACAAATAATAAAATATGAAAGAAATCCAACAAAAGAACTTAAAATAAATTTAGCATAATGGTTTTCAAATTGATTTGCTATGAGAAAAACAATGAAACTCATTATAATTGAAGTAAAAAACACCCCTTTAAGGGCAATAATCTGACTAATTGGATTTAGTTTAATTTGTTTGTAAGTAAAATAAGTGTTGAAAACCAATTCAATCAATGCAATAAAGATCTGACTTATAATAAGGAAAGTAAAACCTTGATTTAAAGAAATTATTAAAATTATGACAAAAAATATTTTTTTATAAATTTCATTTTTTAAAGCTAAATTGGTTTTTCCAGTGGCATTAAAGACGTTTAAATTAAAGGTATTTATAACAAATAATATTCCAACAGGACAAAGTATTTTTAAAATGAATGATGCTTTTATCCATTTCTCAGTTAAAAGTATAATTATAATTGAATCTGACAAAATGAATATTAAGCACATTAATGGAAAGATAATGTGTGCTGTACATATAATAAACTTCATTAGTGTTTCTCTCATTAATTTATGATTATTCTGTAAATTACAAAGTACTGGTGTAGAAACCCTTTGTACTAGGCCTGTGATGCTATTTGTCGACAAGGATTTAATACTATCTGCTCTGTTAAAGAAACCTAGTAAAGTTGGAGAAAAATATTTTCCAATTACTATTGAATATGATTGATTAAATATTGTATTAATTAACCTTGCTAGTATCAGCTTATATGCGAAATTGAACAAGGGAATAATACGTTTAAATGAAAATGAAAGTTCAGGCCTCCATTTAATAAAAAACCAGGTAAAACACAGAGTAAAAAAATTTGCGAGTAATAATTGAAATATTAAAGACCAAACTCCATAATCGTAGTAAGCTAACAAAATTGAAATTAAGCCAGACAAAAATACTGAGGGAAAATTTATCATAGCTTGTGATTTAAAATCTATATTAATATAAAATTGAGTTCTAGGAACAATAATAAATGAATTAATGACTAGATTTAAACTTGCAATTCTTAGATAAATCGATAAATCAACTATATTAAAGAAACGTTCTAAAAAAGGAGCAGATAAAAATAAAATAGAATATAATAACAAGGACATTACTATATTGGTGTAAAACACTGAACAATAGTCTAATTGATCTCTATCTAATTTTTGAATTAGCGATGCACCCAGGCCAGTTTCATTAATAATTGAAAGTACATTTACTATTGCTAAAATTATTGCAATAGTTCCATAATCCTCAGGGACCAATATTCTAGCAACTATTATTGATATAACAAACTGAAAAACTTGAGTGCTATACTTTTCTATTGCACTCCATGAAATAGCATGAAATAATTTAGACATGATTTATTTATTAGCTATAATTGAATTAAATTTTTTATCAAGCATATCTTTATTAAATGTAGTAAAAGGGAATCCTAAAATTTTTCCTATTTTGAATGATCCAACATTAACTAAACCTGAATTTTCTTGAGTTTTTAAAGCTGCTAAATTATTTGAAAAAACTAAAACTATTACGAAAGATTTTGATGCTGAATGAATTAATTGTAATCTAAACATATTATACATACTATGCAGTCCTCGACCTCTATAGTATGGATGACAATATGAATCTTCTAACACAGCTTCGTCATCATTAAGTTGTACAATTTTATCTACAATTTGAATTGAAAAATTTTTAAAAGATATCCAAGTTGAATATGCCAATTTACCATCAATAAATTCACCATAAGCAACATAATTTCCTGAATTAAATCTTTTTTTAATTAAATTTAATTTTTCCTCGCTAAGTTCAGTTAGACTTGAATTTAGAAAATCTTCATACTTTAATTTAATAGGATTTATTTCTAAACTGTAGGACTTTTTAATATCAATTTTTGTTTTAAAATAATGACACTTAATAAAGTAAGTATTAAAAATCTTTTGAAATAAAAGTGGAACTAATTTTGATATTTTTTTAATTAATGATTTAATTTTATTCACAATTTTACATCTTTATTATTCTCAGTAAATAATAAAAAAAAATATTTAATTTTAAAAAATATTTTGTTTGGCCAGATTGATATTTTTTTTCACTGTAATAATACATGCTATTAAATGATGAAGTTAAAAAAAACTTCCAATCATATCTTCCAGGGCCCATATCAATTATATCCCAAATATTATTTGAGATATTATGCTCAATTATCATTCTTTTTAATAGTACACCTACTCTGTATTTACTGTATAATGGATCAAAACCAACGTTATAAGAGTGAAATATATTCTTATGTATATATCCTGTTTCATAGCCAATTATATTATCATTTTTTTTATCCTTAAGTATATATGTTAAACAATTTTTATTTCTAGTATATAACTTATTTAAAAAACTCACCATGTTTTTGTCCTCATAATATGATCTTCTTCCTTTTACACCACTACGTGACATAATGGTTTTTTGTTTTATGTGTATTTTTGAAATTTCATCAACAACATTTTTGTGTGTTATTATAAAATCAAAATCAATATCATTTAAAAATTTATTATAAAACTTTCTTTTAGTTTTAAAAATATCAAGTAACTTTTTAGCAGAGTAATCTCTGATGTCTAAATAGGGCGATTCTATTAGAAATTTAAAGTTTTTATTTAGATTATTCCTTTTTAAAAAATAATGACTTAGAAAAGAATTAGAAGAAATAAGAGGCAGATAAATCTCATCCCAAAGTTTTTTATTTTCATTAATTGCCTTAAAAATAGTTGAAATTATATTTTCAATATCTAAATTTAGGTCATGTCTAAAAATAAAATTATTATAATCTCCTTTACTGATAAATTTTACGACTTTATTAACTATGAACAATTTCTTTACACGTTCAATTTGTAGTGGAGCTATTCCAACAATCTCATTGTTATGAATTACACAAATTATGAAAAGATTATTGTTGGCATTAAATTTTTCAATTGCCCATGAATAAAAGTACTTAAATGTACTAAAATAAGTGACTTGAGGATCTGAATCTTCCAAGCTATTCCAAGTCTTTTTTAAATCATAAAAAGACGTTTTATCATTAACTATTTTATAATTCACTGTTTTTATTTAAAAAATTATGAAAGAATTCCACAAAAATCAATTATGGTTTTACTTTTAATTTCATTTAAGTTTTTAAACTCTTTGTGCGCTACTAAGAATACTATAATATCAGCTTTATTGATTGCTTCTTTATAATCTGTTAGTTTGTAAACAGAATGGGAATCAATATTTGGCTCAACAATAAAGTACTCTTCATTGTTTGAATTTTGTAAAACTTTTTGAGCTATATATTTAGCTGGAGATTCCCTTAAATCATCAATATTTGGTTTAAAAGCTAGTCCCATCAAAGCTGTTTTTGGCTTTCTACCGTGTTTTAATTCAAATTTAAGTTTCTCATTTTGAATTTTTTCAGCACACCAAAAAGATTTATAATTATTTACTTCTCTTGCTGTACCTATCATTTTTGACTCCACTGGATAGTCAGAAACAATAAAATACGGATCTACTGCGATACAGTGTCCTCCAACACCACATCCAGGTTTCAATATATTAACCCTAGGGTGTTTATTAGCTAGATTTATTAATTCCCAAACGTTGATATCAGCCTTATCGCATATTAGAGAAAGTTCGTTCGCAAATGCTATTTGAGAGTCTCTAGATGAATTTTCTACTAATTTACACATCTCAGCAGTACGAGCATTCGTTCCATGCAACTCACCTTTCACGTATTTTCTGTAAAATGAGATCGCTTTTTGAGTAGAGGCTTCATCTACACCTCCAATAACACGGTCATTTTCAACGAGTTCATGCATAACATTCCCTGGTAATACTCTTTCCGGGCAATAGGCGATATGAATAGCGCCTTCTAGCTCAGGCCTTGAGGCAACTATTAGTTTCTGCATTTTATCAGTTGTACCGATAGGAGATGTCGATTCAATAATGTATAAATCACCTTTTTTTAAAAGTGGAATAATTCCTTTTGTTGCAGCCTCAACAAATGAAATATCTGGTTCATGATTGCCTTTAAATGGTGTAGGAACGACTATTAAATATACTTCAGCAGATATTGCTTTGGTTGAAGCCTTTAAATTTCCTTTTGAAACAGCTGCAGATACAATCTTATCTAAATCCGGCTCTACAATATGAATTTTCCCCTCATTAATCGTGTCAACAACACTTTGATTTATATCTACACCTAAAACATTTGTTCCGTGCGATGCTATTAATGCTGAGGTCGGTAATCCTATATATCCTAAACCTATGGTAACTACTTCTGGATTCATTATTCTATATTTTTAATAAAGTCTACAATTCTTTTTGATGCCAGCCCGTCTCCATAAGGATTGTGAAGCTTTGACATTTTTTCAAAGTTTTCGGTATTGTTTAATAAGTCCAATGCTTTAGAAACAATCAACTCTTCATTAGTGCCTACTAGCAAAACTGTTCCAGCTTCTACAGCTTCAGGTCTTTCTGTGGTATCTCTCATTACTAAAACTGGTTTTCCTAGACTTGGTGCTTCTTCTTGTACACCACCACTGTCTGTGATAATAATTTTAGATCTATTCATAAGCCAAATAAAATCCTGATACGCTAAAGGATCTATTAAAATTACATTGCTAACACCCGACAAAATTCTATTTACTGGTTCCAGTACTTTTGGATTCAAATGGACAGGATAAATAATCAAACGATTTACATCATCTTTAGCGATCCGTTTTAAAGCTTTACAAATTCTTTCAAACCCTCCACCATGATTCTCTCTACGGTGACCTGTGACTAAAACAACTTCTTGACTTCCTATTTGCCTTGACAGATCTTGAATTAATTCACTTGGACTCTCATTAACTTTTTCAACAGATTTTATTAGTGCATCAATAACAGTATTTCCAGTAACTAAAATTGAACTGTCAGAAATATTCTCTTTTAGCAAGTTCTTTTTTGAAGTTTCAGTAGGAGCGAAATGATAATCACAAATTCTACCAGTTATTTGACGATTTATTTCTTCAGGAAAAGGAGATAGTTTATTATTAGTTCTAAGACCAGCTTCAACGTGACATACTTTAGCACCAGAATAAAAACTTGCTATGGACCCTGCCATAGTCGTCGTAGTATCTCCGTGTACAAAAACATAATCTGGAATAAATTCTTCTAGAATTGGTTTTAAAGACTCAATAATTGTAGCCGTGAGTGCATATAAATTTTGTCCTGGCTTCATTAAATCTAAGTCGTAATTAGGTTCGATTTCAAAAAAAATTAATACCTGGTCTAACATTTCTCGATGCTGAGCGGTTACACAAACTCTCGTATCAAAAACATCTGGATACTTTTGGAATTCTTTGACTAATGGAGCCATTTTAATTGCTTCTGGGCGTGTTCCAAATATTAATAAAATCTTTTTCATTAACTTTTTGTCTATTTTTTCTTGACTACCACCGGTAGTCACTTAACATTTATTTTATTTTATTTTAACCATTTTTTAAGACCATAAACTTTCGTTCATGGCACGGCTTCGCCGTCACTACTCACAGTAATGAATTTTTAAACTAAAAAAAATCAACTGATTACTTCAGTTGAAATGATACAATCGCACCTAGTTTATTTAACTGCGCAATGCAGTTCTTTCCTTTCAGAGAAAGTAAGGTAGCCTCCTGATTGAATAAAGGCACTTGTACGGTATCCCCCACAACCCATTTATTTTCTTGAACTGAAAAAGGGTTCTCTACATACGCTTGCATGGCCAACACCTCTTTATTGGAAACCTCGGCCCGTTTTCCATACTCAAACAAATATCGGACCACACCGGGTATTTCAAAAACTTTATGAGCTTCTTTTTCATCTAAACGAACCAACACCATGGAAGGCAACAAAGGTACGACCACTTTTTTCTTTCGGTCAGACCATTGACGCAGCTCTGTTCTGGTTGGTGTGAATGCTTCTATCCCAATAGATATAAGGTGATTCTGAACCTTCAGTTCATTTCTTGACTTGGTATAGACCACAAACCATTTGTTTACCATTAATCAGTGTTATTTATAGGAACAAAGATATTAAAATTGAATGTGAAATAAGATATGGAACCAAGAAATATGATTGTTAAAAAAGTCGTAACAGCGCTTGTTTCATTTTTACCTTTATCCGAAGGGCTGCTCTATTAGTATTCATTAAAAATAAGGTTGTAATGGCTAAAAATAGCAATGCGATTAAAATTAAAAGAGATCCTGTAAAATCGAATCGTTGAATCACAAAAAACATGATTGAAGCTGCTATAAAGTTTGCAAGACCTATGAAAAAGGAAGCCCTTCGATGCGACAATCCGAAATCAATTATAATATGATGAATGTGATTTCTATCTGCCTTAAAGATTGATACTCCTTTGAGCGCTCTCACGAACATCACACGCAAGGTATCTAACAGAGGAACAAACAACACCGCTGTCAAAAATAAAGGAAGCTGTTCCCGGTTAAACGACAACGTTACATATGCTTCATCCCCAAATGACATTAATTTTAAAGTCAATAAGCCCAACACCAAACCAATCACCAAACTGCCCGTATCTCCCATAAATATTTTCCTTTGTATGGAAAAATTAAATCGTAAAAAAGCAAGCAGGGTGCCAATGGTTGTCACCCCAATGGCTGCATAAAAAAAGTTTCCCAAGGTATAAAACATAAAGCTGTAAAACGAAGCCACAATAATCCCAGTAATTCCTGTCAGACCGTCAATCCCATCAATGAGATTGAATGCATTGATCAATCCTAATAAAAAAAACAGACTCCCCGCAATAGAGACTCCCATAGGAACTTCATAGATTCCCATAAAACCATGCAACGAATTGATTCTAAAATCTGATTGAAACATGAGGAGAGCCACTGCAAGAAACTGACCGAGGAATTTAAATTTCGGTGATAAGTCTTTCAAGTCGTCTAAAAAACCGGTAAAAAAGACAATGGAAATAGCGACTAACAAGGTTATTGATACATGATTTGTATCGAATGATTGACAACAAAATAAGACCAACATATAACTCACATAAAAAGCCACACCCCCAAAAGTCGGAACGATTCCACGGTGAGAGCTTCGAGCACGTGAAGCATCTGTAATGTGATTTTTAAAGGATAGCGCTCTAATTTTCGGAATGAGAAATAG